>OBJA01000344.1_pt1 | contig 42266 bp, 36 predicted proteins | sample 1519751 | NCBI WGS metagenome assembly OBJA01 (sample SAMEA3881238, study PRJEB22517) | soil metagenome | biome: lake sediment; feature: soda lake sediment; material: sediment, water from around vicinity | place: India | collected 2013-12-23 | depth 3 m
TCAAAACTACTATATAAATCAAATTAATTCAATGTGTAGATGACCGTAGGGTTACAAATATCGATGTCTTTTTATTGAAATAATTGAGGATAATCCTTTCCATTTAGCATTTGTTTCAACTAAACTTAAATCTGTAATAATGCTGCATATTCTAGTTTCAATTCTGCCATGACCATAATCAATATCTTCATGTTGGCTATGTGGTGGCAATATGCGAAAGCTATCTTGAATATCATCTAATAACTCTGCTTGATTTTCTTTTACTGTTAGAATATAATCGGCTTCTCGTTCAATAATTTTTCTTGCTATATCTTTCTGACAACCCATTGCGTCTATAGTCACAATTGAACCTTTTAATAAAAGTGCATTGAGTAATTTGGGAATAGCTGTAATTTCATTTGATTTGTCATCAACTTTTATTTGTCCTAAAATAAGTTGATTTATATCTGCCCATGCACTTACAATATGCGTAGCTGATTTAAACCCAGCCCTTCGTGAACCACAGATAGTCTTGCCATCAATACTAATTATTTCACCTTCTGTTTGAATACTGATATCCTTTATCCAACTCAAAAAACATTGCTCAAATTCATTTGGATTTAAAGAAGAAAAAAAACGATTAAAGGTATCGTGTGAAGGAATACCATAAGGCAATTCAAGAATTGTTTCTAGCCATTCCTTTTTCTGAACGCCATACTCCTCCATATCATTCCACGTTTCTGCCCCACTTAAAACCGAAGCTATTGCGATGAAAACTATGTCATCTAATTTATGATATTTGGTTCTTTCTACTCTTGGATCATTCATTTTTGAAAAATACGATAAAATTTTCATGCTATATATTTGTCTGATTATCAGGTAAATATAAGAATTTTATCGCTAACAAACAAACATAATCAATTGATTTTTAGATATTTGCAAGAAATATTTATTTAGATGCGTTTGCCCTGGCAACTTTTGCAAGTTTTAATGATTTAATATGTATATTTGTATTATGAAAAGCTATACTCCCGTAACACTTTTTTAGAATACAAGCCTAATAATGCAAGCCCAACCAATTTTTTATGAAAGGTCATAGCATGAAAGGGTTGTTTTAGTATAGACAATGCCGTGTATTTTAGAGCAAGCTTTGTATTTCCAATAAAAACATAATGCTTTGCAATACCAAACAAAGTATTACTCGTAACCAAATTTCTTAGCTTTAGAGGTATGTGTTTTTTTACGTGCGGATATCGTTTATAGAATACCTGTAGTCCCTTATATCTTGTATAATAACTATTATTCTTAAGATTAACAGAATTATCTTCATGTTGATGATACAACACCGTATACTCCGGTATTTGATACACTAAAAATTCAAACGCTATTTTACACCATAAAACCAAATCTTCTACAATACAAATATCTTCATCAAATTGTATGTTCTGCAAAATTTCTGAATGTATACAAACCCGCGTTGGAGTAATAGGATGTGCAAATACATATTCTAAGGCACTGTCTTGCAGAAGCATTGGAAACGATGGGTGTATTTGTGTTCCATTACAATAATGTGCAGCATGTACAATATACATGTCTTTACCAACAGATTTTGTACTTGTAATTGTACGATGCAATACTTCTAAATGACTCGGTAAATATTCATCGTCACTATCCAAAAAGCAGATGTACATTCCGCGTGCATTACGAATACCGTTATTTCGTGCTGCACTGCGTTCAGCATTTTCTTGATATATATACCGTATGCGAGAATCGGTATATGAAAGCATAAGATCTTGTGTAGAGTCGGTACTTCCATCATCAATAATAATACATTCCCAATTAGTAAATGTTTGAGCCAATACACTTGCTATTGTTCGGGGAAGAATATGAGCCCGATTATAGGTTGGAATTATTATAGAGAAAAATGGCGACATAAATTACTCGTTATTAAACTGTTAATAAACAGACAGGATTGTTAATTGTATAAACGTATTTCTCAATATCTTGCAGAGATTTAAATCTGTTTTTAAAGATAATTTTACCATTTCTTTTTAAAATCTCCACGTGAAAAATATTTTTCTATAAAACAATACATAAGAATAAAAAAATACCGACTTCCCATTTCTCGAATTTTTAATTTTGACACTCCATATTTTCTATTTGTCCATGAATTTGGAACAACAGTATATGAATATCCTCGAATTATTGCTTTTAAGGGCAGTTCAATTGTTAAATTAAAATGCGGAGACAAAAAAGGCTTAATACCTTCTATCGTATCACGCTTATAAAGTTTAAATGCATTTGTTGTGTCATTATAACGAATACCCATTACAAGACGAATAATAAAATTGGCTATACGATTTACAATTTTTTTCACATACGGATAATCAATAAGCTTTCCCCCCTTCATAAATCTACTACCAAAAACACAATCATAATTTCCTGTTTTCATGGTATTATAAAATCGTATAACATCAGATGGAGAATCAGATAAATCAGCCATCATGACAGCAACGCAATCACCCGAAAATCTTTCTAAGCCATAACGCACAGCATATCCAAACCCATTCGGTCCATAATTGGTTTCGTGCCGTAAGCTTGGTATTTTTTGTGAAAGGTCTTGTAACACATCAGATGTTGTATCGGAAGAATTATCATTAACTACAAAAATCTCATACGGAATAGCTTCTTTATCTAATGCTGCCGCTAATTCTGTTATGGTTTCTGTAATAGATTCAGCTTCGTTATATGCAGGAATTACAACACTTAACTTCATATTGATATCATTGATTTCATTTTAAACAGTATATCAAAAAATACAGGATAATAGTAAGATCCCGATGCCCCATCTCCGGCAATTACATAAAAAGGAGACATAATATTTATAAGTAATATCACAATTAGAATTGGTTTAACATCATGAGAGTAAAGAGAAAATAACTTAAAACAGAGTAGAACCAAAGGAACAATATACGCAATGCTACGATATATATCTATAACCATAACAGATATACCGGTAAACAGAAGAATCCCAAAACCTATCATAAAAAAGAACATATAATTCTTTTTAATATAACTAAAATATAGACTATAAAAAAGAATTCCCCATACACCAATTATTCCTACAAATAACCCTCGTTGAATGCTCTTCCATTGTTCAATAGCCATTGAAATATCGGCTCCCTCCGATGGCGTGTGCATTCCATGAAATAACGAAAGATACATTCTTACAGCCATACATGCTATAAAAACACCAATCAAATATTTTGATGTATCTTTAAGTGACACAAGTTGTTTCCATGTAATAGAAGACCTATCTGTATCAAAGAGTTTTATAGAAAGCCATATTGTAAAAAAGCTAATGATTCCTCTTTCATCAACAAAAAATAAAGCAATTGTTGCGGGGGTAAGGATATATACTTTTTTTCTTCCCCACATAGCCAATAAAATTAAAAAATAACAATAGGTATCAAGTGCTCCCCACGAATCAACATAAAATGATCTGCCAAAATATGTGGTCGCCATGACACAGGTTGATAACAATACAAGTTGATAATTTTGAAATATCTTATAAGAAAGTATAGACCAAAAAAGATAGATAAAAAAAGCTAAAATATATTGAAATATGTAAAGATGAATAGGATCCAAATTGAAAATTTTCATGAAAAAAGGTATCGTTAATCGAAATGTTTGCTTAGCTTCATGTGACATTGGATGATAATGTGACATTGGGTTTAACAGATTTTCTTTTTTTTCTAATTTCCCTTGCCACATAAATGGTGAATTTACACTATTCTGAACATTCTCCCATTTTGGCTTTGCAAAAAACATACTTACTAGTATTGCAAGTATAACAATGCCTACAATTTTAACATTATGAGAATACAATACATTCATGTGTTACAATTTATTTCTATCAAGAAAATTGGCACATATTTCTTTTAAAATATCTTCAATATTATACGTCCAATCCCAGTTAGGATAGTGGTTTTTGAATTTTCGCACATCACTAATCCACCATATATGATCTCCTATTCTATTATCTTGAGCATAGGTGTAATTCATTTTTTTATCGGTAATTTTTTCGCATAATTCTATAGCTTCTTGCATTGAACAATTTGAAAATCTGCCTCCTCCCGCATTATATACTTCTCCGGAACGTGGTTTAAGATAATAATGCCAAAACATATGTACTAAATCATATGCATGAATATTATCTCGAACCTGTTTACCTTTATATCCGAATATTGTATATCTGTCTCCGGTAATTGCACATTTCATAAGATATGAAAGAAATCCATGTAATTGTGTTCCTGAATGATTTGGACCTGTTAAACAACCACCTCTAAAAACTACGGTGTTCATGCCAAAATATTTACCATATTCTTGAACTAAAACATCTGCCGCAACTTTTGACGCCCCAAACAACGAATGTTTTGTATGATCTATACTCATATATTCATCTATACCATGAGTATAATATTGATGTGAAGAATCAATCTCCCATCGTTTTTCCTGTTCTATTAAAGGCAAATAGTTTGGAGAATCTCCATATACTTTATTGGTTGAAGTAAAAATAAATGCAGCGTGTTCACAGTATTTTTTTGTCATTTCTAACATATGTAATGTGCCATTTGCATTAACCGTAAAATCTGTTATTGGTTCTTTTGCTGCCCAATCATGACTCGGTTGTGCGGCAGTATGAATAATAAGTTTAATATCTGCACCATATTCAGAAAAAACACGTTCCAATTTTGATATATCTCGAATATCAACATCATAATGCAAAAAATTAGGATATAATTCTTGTAATCGCTTTGTATTCCATTCTGTTGAGGCGTCTTGACCAAAAAAATACTGACGCATATTATTATCTATTCCTATAACTGTATCGAATTTTTTAGAAAAAAATGCAACAGATTCACTTCCAATTAAACCGGACGATCCGGTAATAATACAAATATTAGTCATTATGTACTTATTTTAAAATTTTTCTTAATTGTGTTTCATGTAACTGCAACCATAAGAATATATCAGTAAAAATATCTTCACATGTTTTCTTTGCCGACCATCCTATTTCATTCATTATTTTTGAATTATCTGATATGTACACTTTAAGATCTGCAGGTCTGTTTTGTAATTCGGAATGTATCGGAATAGAATTTCCCGTTATTTTTTTACATATATCTGTCATTTCACATAATGAAGCACTTGAATGTAATCCTCCCCCTGCATTATATACAACACCATTGAATTTTGAAATTGAATGAATTTGTAAATCTATTAAATCTACCACATCATTAATATGAATAATATCTCGTACTTGTTTTCCTGTGCCTCCGTACCCAATATATGTTAATGACTGTTTCCAAAAATGTTTTGCCATCCATAATGTTGCTATTCCCTGATCTGTTTTACCCATTTGACGTGGTCCTGCAATTACACCAAACCGAGTAATTGCAGCTTGTAAACCATAAAATTCGGCATATTCTTGAATAAATAATTCAGATGATAGCTTTGTTGTACCATAAAATGAACGAGCACCTAAAAGACTCAATTCTTCGGAAATTCCATTTTTTGATATTCCCTTTATTGTTTGTGTTTCAGAAAATGAAAACCGTGTTTCTTCTTCAACAAAAGCTGCTTGTTCTATAAGATGTATGGGATATACTCTACTGGTTGAAAGAAAAATGAGCTTTGCCTTATTATGCAAACAGGCATTAAAACAATGTATAGAACCATATAAATTATTATGTATAACATACGTAGGGTCTGTTGTAAGACCTGCCATTACTGAGGGCTCAGCAGACGCTTCAATAAGAACGTCGAATCCGTTTATTGCATCTAAATCTTCTTTATTACGAATATCCCCATGAATAAATGGTATATCATATTCAACAAAATCAGATAAACTTAGCTCTGACCCTCTTCGCTTAAGATTATCAAATGCAATAATAGTATAGTGAGGATATTTTTTTTTTAATTGTAAACAAAGAGACGAGCCAACAAATCCTGCACCTCCTGTTATTACTATTTTCATGCTTTACATTATTTTATGTAAAAATATAAATTATTTCTTTTTTTCTTAGTATTAACAATGACAATATTTGTATATGCTACGATTATTGTGCAATTCAACAAATATGATTACTTTTATTTCAAATTTTGATAAAAATAATACATGAGAACATTTCTTTCTAAACACCTGCCTCCAAAGATTAAAACATTTCTTCGCCGTATCTTTACCGAACAAAGAATACTATATGTTAAAACTATTCCTTTTACAAATAACCTCACAAAGTTAGGGAACCTGTATGGAACAGATAAAAGTCTAACACATCATTATACCCAACATTATCAACATCATTTTAAAGCGTTTAAAAATAAAAAAATAAAATTATTGGAAATTGGTGTCGGGGGATACTCAAATCCTTTTCATGGAGCTCATTCGCTACGAATGTGGAAACGTTATTTTGGAAAAGGTAAGATATACTCATTTGATATTCACGATAAATCTGCATTGCAAGAAAAACGAATTAAAATATTCCAAGGGAGTCAGGTAGATTTTTCTTTTTTAGATACAATTATGAATGAAATAGGTACCCCTGATATTATTATAGATGACGGTAGTCATATTAACGAGCATGTAATTCAAACATTTACCTATTTATTTCCCTTATTAAAAGATGGAGGTATTTATGTGATAGAAGACACGCAAACTTCTTACTGGGAAGCTTTTGAAGGCGACAGCGATGATTTGCAAAATCCAACAACCTTAATGAACTTTTTTAAACAATTGACTGATTGTTTAAATTATAAAGAGTTTGTTAAACCTCATGGATATGAGCCCAGCTATTTTGACAAAAAAATTATCTCTATACATTTTTATCATAATTTAATTTTCATCTACAAAGGAGATAATATTGAAGAATCAAACATTTTAGTTAATAACAATTGGAAGAATCAATAGCGTATTCTGAATATAATATATAGTAATATTCTAAAATGACATTTTCTATCATCATCTGTTTTTATAATGCCTCACACAAACTTATTCCTACGCTTAGGCATATCAAAAACCTTGACGTGTCTAGTATTACAGATTGCGAGCTTATTTTAGTAAATAATAACTCCCATGATGATTCATGTGCAATTATCCAAAATGAAATGAATGAGTTTACTCTATTTCCTTGGAAACTCGTTGATGAACCAAAGCCGGGACTGAGTAATGCTCGACAAAAAGGTATTGCAGAATCACAGTTTGAATATCTTCTGTTTTGTGATGATGATAATTGGCTTGCATCTGATTATATGCAAACGGCACTCCCTATTCTTGAATCACACAAAAATATTGCGGTACTTGGTGGATATGGAGAAGCAATATCTGACATCCCCATTCCTCATTGGTTTGAACAACATAAAAACTTTTATGCGGTTGGGGAGCAATTCCCAACCAATGGTAAAGTATACGGTGTGCGGAATATGGTATATGGTGCCGGGATGATTGTACGCCGAAGTGCATGGAATTATCTGATTTCAAAAGGATTTACATTTTTTGCATTAGGGAGAACAGGAAAAAGCTTATCATCGGGAGAAGATAGCGAAATGTGCCTTGCGTTTCAAATTGCGGGATATGATATTTGGTATAATAATACTCTCCGATTTAAACATTATATTGAGCCGCAACGATTAACAGATGAGTATTTCAAAAAATTACGAAAAGGAATGAGTTCTTCAGGGTACGTAATTCAATTTTACAGACGGTACTTATTCGGATATAAACCTAAAATAACAAAATATTTTTGGATAAAAGAACTTGCATATGTTTGTAAAGACATACTAAAAGGATTGTTTGTTAATTCTTCTCGTGAAGCTTTTAACCGTAATCTCCGCTTTTCAAAATACCTTTTACAAGAACGAGGCAATTATTCTAAGAATGTGAGGAACGTATTAGCTATTTGTGAGGAATTAAGTTCACCACAAATTAATTTTTCACCACAGATTACGCAGATTCACACAGATTAATTTTTAATCTGCGAAAATCTGCGGCTATCTGTGGTAAAACAATTCATTATAATATCTGTGAAAATCTGCGGCTATCTGTGGTAAAACAATTCATTATAATATCTGTGAAAATCTGCGGCTATCTGTGGTAAAACAATTCATTATAATATCTGTGAAAATCTGTGCAATCTGTGGTGATACTATGTAAGTATCTTTCTCATTATTCCTTTCTTCAAATCACACACATTAAAATTTATTAAAAGTCCCAGTTGTTTATTTGAAAGCTTCAAATATGTGAGCAATTGTGCTTCATGTATAGGTGCTATCGCTTCTATTGATTTAAGCTCAATAATTACAGCGTTTTCAACTAACAAATCAATTCTATACCCAGCATTAAGTTTGTTATTTTTATACACGACGGGTAATTCTTTTTGTCGTTCAACATGGTATCCTAACTCTAGTAATTCATGCATTACACAAACTTCATACGTGCTTTCTAATAATCCGGGACCAAGTTCAGAATGTACTTTATACGCACATCCAATGATATTGAACGATATATCGTTTAAAATTTTCATAGTATTTTGTATTGCGGTTAAAACACAAATATAATAATTCACCACAAATTACACGAATTAACACAGATTATTTTTTAATCTGCGAAAATCTACGGCTATCTGTGGTAAAATAAATTATCACATTAATATCCATCTTAGTAGTTATTTGTTCACCACAGACGTGTTCCGCTTTAGCGAATTACACGAATTAACACAAACTTTATTTTTTAATCTGTGAAAATCTGCGGCTATCTGTGGTAAAACAAAAAATAAGTATACAGCATTTCATATAAAGTTTTATCTTCGTAAAAAACTACTTTTTTAAAATGATTCACACAATTAAACAGTTTATAAACTCCCATTTTTGGCGATTATCTGATTCTAAAAAACAGATGAATAGTTTTGAATATAAAGCAGATAAACCTTTTTATTCGTGTCCTATTCCTAAATCAAACACTAAAATACAGGACTCATTTGCATATGACAACACCACATGGGACCACGCTGAATATGCCATACAGTATAAACACGCATATATTGAATCGGAGTGTGGCTATATTTTAGAAGGAATGAGAACCATTAATTCATTTTCAATTATTGCAAAAGACCGATTACCTTCGGTAAGTCATTATATTAAAAAGCGTTTTCGAAAACCGATTTGCATTTCGGATGCCATATTATTTGACTGCGTACTTGCCAATAATCACTTTCATTTTTTCTCTGATGTTGTTACAAAACTTTTTTTATTACAACGCTATAACATAGCTACCACAACAGTATTGATAGGAAAAGAGATATACACATATCCTCTGTTTCAATATTATTTACAAACTGATTTTTTCTCGAAATTTACGTGGATACAGCTAGACACCGCTAAAAACTATATAGGTAAAAACCTTTGGGTTGTGAGACCTCAATCATACGACAAATCATTATGGTTACAAGCATTACACATAACTCCCATTCCACACACGCTTTCACATCCAAGAATTTTCTTATACCGCAATAAAAAAAGTGGGAGAAACCTCATAAATAATACAGAAATCAAAGCATTTCTAGAATCATATAATTTTACAGCAATTGACGCAGGAGAATTATCAATACAAGACCAAATATCTCTTTTTTCTTCGGCTCACATTGTTGTAGCAATACATGGTGCCGGCATAACAAATATGTTGTTTTCATATCATAACAATCCAACATTACTTGAACTAATCCCTGAAAACCGTATTGCATGTCAATACTATTGGATGTCGCACATGTTAGGATACACATATGCTCCCATACTAGGGACCGCATTAGTTAATAATGAGTTTGAAGTTTCATTATCGGAACTTAAAAAAACACTTTTGCAGATACTATAAACATGTAACATACAAAATTGTAAGCATTATTATTATATTTGTATATAAATGTACAATATGCAATCTATTCCTTTACATATTTCAGTGGTAACGCCGGTATATGGCTGCAAAACATGTTTAGCCGAATTATATTTACGGCTTAAACAAACGCTTGAGCAGATTACAACGGACTTTGAAATTATTATGGTAAACGATGCCAGTCCCGATGGTGCGTGGGGAACTATAGTGGAAATTACACAAAAAGATATGCGGGTAAAAGGTATTAATCTTTCTCGAAATTTTGGACAACATTATGCTATAACTGCCGGATTAGAACACACAAAAGGCGAATGGGTAGTAGTTATGGATTGTGACTTACAGGATCAACCTGAGGAAATTATAAAACTATACAACAAAGCTCAAGAAGGTTGGGATATAGTATTTGCTCAAAGAATCCAAAGAAAAGATAATTTCTTTAAACGATTATCTTCTAAAATATTTCATAAAATATTTAAATATTTAAGTGATTTAAAGAGTGATGAAACTGTTGCAAATTTTGGAATCTACAAAAATAATGTAATTACATCTTTTTTAAAATTATCTGAAACGGCTCGCACATTTCCTTCTATTTTAAATTACGTTGGTTTTTCAAAAACTGGTATTGAAGTAACTCATGCCTCTCGATTAAATGGAAAGACTTCATATACATTAAAAAAATTAATTCAATTAAGTTTAAATGTCATAATTGCTAATAGTAATAAACCATTAAAAATAAGTATCTCAATTGGGTTTACAATTTCTTTCTTTTCATTTCTTTTAGCAATATATAACATTATTGCTCATTTAATGGGTTTTATAAAAGTTCCCGGTTATACAACAACTTTTTTTTCAATTTGGTTTGTAGGCGGATTATTAATGTTTCTTATAGGGATAGTTGGATTGTATATAGGAAAAATATATGAAGAAGTTAAAAAAAGACCTTTGTATATAATAAAAGAAATGATTAATATCTAAATCAGTTTTTCATGAGTGTTAATGCTACCCCCTTTCATTTTTCAAAACATTTAAAAACAGATGAAATAATTGATTATTCTGAGAGATGCCCAATATGTTTATCAAAAAACCAAAGAAAAAAAATATTTAAGAACCAACGTTCTCCTGATATATATTTTTTAAAATGTTTTCATTGTTATGGCGTTTCAGCATCTAATATGCCAAAAAAAACAGTATTAGAAGATTTTTACAATACGTATTATCAAAACACTAATAATGAGAAATTAATAACATTTGATAGTATTAAGAAGTTTAGTTTTCATATTCTAAAATACATTGACATTAAAGAATATGAAAATATTCCTTATATATCAATTTTAGATTTTGGGGGGGGGGATGGTAGTTTATCAATTTCTTTAGCAAAAGAAATAAATAAAAAACACCCTAAGTTAAAAATTGATATACTAATTGTTGACTATATAAAAAAAGAAGATTACACGCAAGATAATATTGAAGTAAAATATTCAAATAATTTACATTCTTTAATTCGAAAATATAATATCATTTTAGCTAGTGCAATTATTGAACATATTCCAGATTTAAATCCTATTTTAACTCAGCTTAATAAGCTTTTAAAAGAAAATGGATATTTCTACGCAAGAACACCTTATGTAATCCCTTTTGTTAAGTTAAAGCTGCCCGTTAATATTACTTATCCTGGTCATGTCCATGATTTAGGTTATGATTTTTGGAATAATTATAATAAAACATTTAATTTATCTTGGTCAATAATTATTTCTCAAACATCTATTGTTGAAACAGATTTTAACAAGCACTTTTTTCGTACATTAATAGCATATATTCTAAAACTACCTAATAAAATAGAACTATTCTTTAATAAAAACAAGAAAAAGATCATTTGGAATTACATTGGAGGATGGGAGATAGTACTAAAAAATAATAAACATGGAATTTGATTTATTACTTCTTAATTTTGTTTAATAAATTACTATTGAAAATGAAAATAATAGACGCACATTGGGAAAAAAGAAATTTAGGTGTAAAATGTTCGGAGATTATTATAGAAAATGATGATTCTCTTCAAGATTTAAAAAAAATTGATCTTAATAACTCTAACTATTATGTCGTTAAAATACCTACAGGTAAAATAGATTATATTGAATATTTTACGAATAAAGGCTTTTATTTTTTTGAAACCATTTCGGAGCTATGTCTTGACATTAATAATTATATTCTACCCTCAAAATACACAAGATTCGATTCTAACATTAATTATAATAAAATTATTAACGCTAATCTTAATAATTTAGAAAACGAGCTAAAAAAAGGTATCTTTAAGACTGATAGAATAGCTTTAGACAATTTTTTTGGTATTAAGTTTTCTGCAAAAAGATATTTTAATTGGATATTAGATGAAATAAAAAATGAAGCTGAAGTTTTTGAATTATTATATAATAATGAACCTATAGGTTTTTTTACTTTAAAGAAAATTGATGAAATAACATATTATAATTTTTTAGCTGGCATGTATGATTCTAATTTAAGTTTTGGATTAGGATTTTCTATTATAACAAAACCTATTGAAGAAATTTCACTAAGAAATGGAAAATACTTAACTGTTCAAATATCATCTAACAATCTTGCTGTTTCTCGACTTTATTCAAGTTTTGGTTTTATTCAAAATAATATTTCCTATATTATGATTAAACATCTATTAAAATAGTAACAACATAACTCTAATATATTTAATGAACTTTTTTTTATTTCGAAATACAACGATTGAGTTTTTCTTTGATAAGAATTTTTGTTTTTCTGGGTACAATGAAATTACAATTAAGCAAGATATTGATGTTTATATTTGGTTTTATTTATTACCTATAAAAACTAATAATGATGAGCTGAAAAATGAAATTGAAACATATTATAATACAATACTATTTATCCATGATAGTTTACCTAAAGAAAAACCTTTTATAATCTTCACTTTACATAATATATATCCAATTAAATATGTAAATAATGATTTTTCCATTAATCATGCGATTAATTGCTTTAATTCAAAAATAATTGAGCTAGCACAAAAAAATTCCAATATTAAGATAATTGATTTTTCGAATTTTATTATAAATTATTCTAATAATCAATTAATCAACTGGAAATATTTTTTTGTTTCTAAAACATTAATTAATCCACAATTAGCTACAGATTTTAAAGTTTGGTTCTCAAAACAACTAAATTCATTATTGTTCATACGAAAAAAATGTATTGTTTTAGATTTAGATAATACTGTTTGGGGCGGAATTATCGGTGAAGATGGCATTAATGAAATTAAAATTGGAGGAGATTATCCTGGAAATGCCTTTTTATTATTTCAAGAAAGTATAGTTGAGTTATCAAAAAATGGTATTATTATAGCAATATGCAGTAAAAACAATGAAAAAGATGTTATAGAAGTTTTTAGAAAAAATCCTTTTATGAAATTAAAGGAAGAACACATAACTTCTTATAGAATAAATTGGAAAAATAAAGCTGATAATATTAAAGAAATTGCTGAAGAACTAAATATTGGATTAGATAGTTTGGTGTTTATTGATGATAATCCTACAGAACGTGAATTAGTAAAACAATTATTACCAATGATTGAAGTTCCCGACTTCCCAACTCATCCATATTTACTGCCAGTTTTTTTCAATAAACTTCTTGAAGATTTTTTTAATATATATTCTTTAACGAATGAGGATAAAAATAAAATTCAACAATATAAAAAAAACATTGAAAGGAAAGAGCTTCAAAATCAATTTTCTGATATCTCTGATTATTTGCGTAGTTTAAATATTGTTATAACTATTCAAAATGCAAATCAATTTAATATACCAAGAATTGCTCAACTGACTCAAAAAACAAATCAATTTAATTTAACAACTAAACGATATACAGAATTAGAAATAAAATCCATGATAAATACTGGTAGTATTATATATTGTATTAATGTTGAAGATAAATTTGGAGATAATGGAATAACAGGTGCTATAATTCTTAATAAAGAAAACGAGATGTCATATAAAATAGATACTTTATTATTAAGTTGTCGCATCCTAGGAAAAGGAATAGAAAAAGTATTCCTTTATTATGTTATAAAGGAATTAAAAAGAAAAGGTATAAAAAAAATTATAGCAACATATATGTTAACATATAAAAACGAGCAAGTTTCTAATTTTTATGACAAAATGGGATTTCATTTAATTAACAAAACAAATGAAATTAAAACATATATTTTAGAAACGTCTAACCAACAATTTGAAATTGAAAATTATTATACAATTAAAGAATTATGAACGAAAATATATTAAAGATTCTCAAGCAAGTTCTGAAAACAGATTCTATCAATGAAAATATTTCACAATATAATTGTGAAAAATGGGATTCAATGAATCATTTAAATATTATAATTGAAATAGAAAATGCTTTTAATATCATAATTGAACCAGAAGAAATAAGTTCAATGACAGATTTTCAAAAAATCAAAGATATTATTAAGAAAAAAATAGCATGAAATAACTTGTTTTTCATATAGTATTTCAAGTTAAAAAAGATAACAAGATGATTCCCTTCAACAAACCATACCTTACCGGAAAAGAACTTAGCTACATTACAGAAGCGGTAGAAGTCCACGGACATATTTCCGGTAATGGCATATTTACGAAAAAATGCCAAAACTTTTTTGAAGAGCGTTGGGGAATACAAAAAACTTTACTTACAACATCCTGCACCGATGCTTTAGAAATGTGTGCATTGTTACTTGATATACAACCCGGGGATGAGGTAATTATGCCATCCTTTACCTTTGTTTCAACTGCTTTAGCATTTATACGGCAAGGAGCTGTTATCAAATTTGTAGATTCTCGTACTGACCATCCAGGAATGGATGAACAGCTACTAGAAGAATTGATTAGTCCTAGAACAAAAGCAATTGTAGTGGTACATTATGCCGGGGTTGCCTGTGATATGGATGCAATCATGGATATTGCTACACGGCATAATTTATTTGTAGCAGAAGATGCTGCACAGGCAATAGATTCGTATTACACTTCAACAAAGCACAGTGACCAAAATAATAAAAGAGCTTTAGGTACTATTGGTCATTTGGGATGTTTTTCATTCCATGAAACAAAAAACATTCAATGTGGTGAAGGCGGAATGCTCTGTATAAACGATGAACGCTTTATAACTCGAGCAGAAATTATATGGGAAAAAGGCACCAATCGTGCTGCCTTTTGGCGAGGCGAAATTAATAAATACGGTTGGGTAGATACGGGTTCATCTTTTTTACCTTCAGAAATTAATGCCGCATTCCTCTGGGCACAGCTTGAAAATCTTGAAGATATTCAACAACGTCGCCTCGAAATTTGGAACGAATACAACTATCAGTTATCAACTATTAGTTATCAGTTGCCGATTATGCCAGAATATGCAAGTAATAATGGGCATATGTTTTATATGGTGTGTAATAGTTTGGAACAACGAACAGAGTTTATTACCAAGATGAAAAAACAGGGAGTAAATCCGGTATTTCATTATCAATCTTTACACACCAGTGAGTTTTACAAACACAAACATGATGGTAGAATATTACCCAATGCAGACAAATATACCGATTGTTTGGTGCGGTTACCATTGTTTTATGAGGTAGATGAGAAAAAAATAATTGAAATAATGATGAATACTCTGTGTTGTTTGCAGTGAAAAATCTGCGTAAATCGGTATAATGTATGGTGAAAATTATGAAAATATACAGTCCTAAAAAAGAGATATTATTAATAGTTTTTGTTTCTATTATCCTTTCATTAGGGTTATGCACTGCAGCTTTATATATTAGTAATGAATATTTTATAACTCATGCTTTTTTTTATGATCCGGTTGGTGATTTTAGCCGTACAATACCGTTTTATGAAAGAATGCAAGAAGAAGCTCATTTAAACCAAATAGCATCACGAATTAATTTTGCTAAATTATGGTTTCAAGGCGATCCAAAATCTCCCTTTTTATATATCCCCACAATACTATTAGCACCTAAGCTACTTGCCACACCGTGGTCAATACTGCCGGCAATGTTTTTTGCAGTAAGCACTTTATTGTTTCTCCTTGGTTATTCAATGCGTATGAGAAACCACTCCGTATTGCATATGGTTTCAATTTTAGTTTTATTTTGTGCCGCTCCATTTTTACTAAATCCCGAACGTGGCATGGCTGCCGGATGGTTAGATTTACCCGCAAGTTTTTTACTTACATCAGGAATACTGGCATTTTTAAATTGGCGTAATTTTCAAAAAACATATTGGCTTATTTTGTCTGCCGGTTTTATTGCGTTTGCAAGTATGTCTCGTTCAACAATTATTATATATGCCGCTATTATTTTAGTGTTTCCGATTATTATCTCTTTGTTAGAATACAAGAAAAAAGCTATTCGCCCATTAGGTGTATATATACTTTCCGTAATGATATTATCAGCCCCTTTTTATTATTATAGCTTCATGTTTAACTATAGATATTATACAAGTCTAAATTCAGGGATGGCTTCATCAATACAAGAAAGTGCTCTATTATTTATTCATACATTTTCTATTATAGGTTGTATGTATATATTGTTTTTAGTTTTCCTCATACTGTTTTTAGTATATGCGTATAATCGCTCACTCATGTTTGTTTCTAAATTTTCTGTCAGCATATATGTTTGGATGTTACTCATTCTTCCAGTTATATGGGTATTAATTCATAAAACCGGAAATACCTATCATGTATATCTCACATTATTTCCCTTATTATTCTTCCCTTTTATTACAATTTCTGAATACAGAAAAAAAGGCAACATTCTCCTTTCAATACTTATAATTTCTTTTGCAAGTGTTCAAATAGCGTATTCATATACATCTAAGTTGTATTCTGCTAAAAACCCGAGTATTGAAGCTCAAGACACAAAACAATTATATACACAATTAGCACAACGTGTTACAGAACTAGCTCCGGGAGAAACATGGTTAGCTTATTTTGATGATGATGTTACCCGCATAGCTAATGTTGAAGCATATGTGCAATACCAGTATTACCCCAAAAACTATGCACGAGGAATATTATATCATCATCATTCATATTGGCAAGCAAACTATGGTAACATGACTGATATTGAGATAGCAGACTCTTTATGTGCGAATTTACAAACTGTTGCAATGCTTGTTATGCCTCTGCGTCCGCAATATATTGATTCTATTGTTTCTGAGAACTATCCAACTACTCGTTTTGTATTACAAAGAGTGTATGAGCATATTCAATCTGACACAGGCTGGGAATTACGAGATAGTATAGAAACAATCCGATATAAAACCTTAGGTGTGTTTATGAAAAATGCCAAAAAAAACGATGCGTTATCGTTGTAAAAGATATTCATTAAACCAAACAGAAAAGATATTAGCCCCATTTTTATTAAGGTGTTGCAAATCTGCAAAATGCTTATTCTGAAGAGGGAATGCTGCAAAATCTAAAAACGGAACATCTGCAAATTGTAATTGCAAGGTCATGTTAAATGCGGGTTCATGCGTATAATTTGAATAATGTGAATGAAGCGGGCTCCGTATGAGAAATACCTGTACATTATTTTTTTTGCATACATCTATTGTTTTTCTTAAATATTGCAAATTAATATCTGAAAACTCCGGAATTATATATTTTTGGGTAATTTCAAATACTTTGAAAATAGGAACAGTAAGACCTCTATCATTTTCAGGAATCATTCGCTCTAGAGGCAAAAAACCTCCCATTTTTGGAATATATTCAAAATCATTTGCAACAATTTGTTTTGCAAAAGTCTTTAATCCTATTATATAAGATCGTATAAATCCTTTAGGGTTTCCTTGAGCGAGTAATGTTACGTCTTGCATTGACATAAAAGGTGAGTATAAGGGGTATCTATATTCTAAATACTGATTACTCCATATAAATTCATGACTTGCTGTTGTAATTTGATTATTGGTATATTCAATAAACACATTTGTTATATGCGGATTTTCGTCAATTATATTTTTACATTTTATATATGTATAGAGATATGATTCTCCCGATTGAGCAAGATTTATTGTGTTTTGAATAAGAGAATCGTTAAACGCACATTCTGTATGGGAATGCCCCAATAGTACATTTGTAATATGATGAGGAATTGAAAATGTAGCGTTCCTTGATACATATTTTGAAAGAATACTGTTAGTGCCTATAATTACTCCTGTAAATATAAAACTAAATACTATGGTATGAAAAATAAACCTCTTCATGTATTCCTTTTCCTTTGTGTATTAGAATTGAAAATAGATAAACTCTTGTTGAGTATTTCCAAAAAATATAATGCATGCAATTATGAGTATATAAAACACATATTTGACAGAAATATGCCATTGTAATCCAATTTTTTCTAAGGCATATTCTTGTTCTTTCCCTATCCATTCAAACATAAAACAAATGCCAATAAGCAAATACACACTATATTTTATAGGAATATCTATAGGCAAAAACAAAGACGCATTTCCAATTCCTACTAAATAATACCATGCATCTACAATAGTGTTTGATCTAAATAAAATCCATGCTAAACTTACTAATATAAAGGTTTTAACAATTAACAAGGCATTGAAAATTTGCAAAAAAACAGAGTTTGATAAACGAGGATTCGTATCTGTTTTATTTTTACCAAAGAGTACTATTGGCACATAAAAAAATGCATGAATTACACCCCATGCTATAAATGTCCAATTTGCCCCATGCCAAAATCCACTGACTAAAAAAACAATACTCACATTCCGTACGGTTTTATATATATTTCCTCTACTTCCACCCAAAGGTATATATACATAGTCTCGAAACCAGGTAGTAAGAGAAATATGCCATCGACGCCAAAATTCAGCAATGTTTTTTGAAAAATAAGGAAAGTTAAAATTCTTCATAAGAGTAAAACCAAATAAGCGAGCGGTGCCAATTGCAATATCTGAATACCCCGAAAAATCCCCATATATTTGAATAGAGAAAAGCACCGCTCCTAACACTAATGTACTCCCATTATAATCCTGATAATTTGCAAAAACATCATTCACATATACGGCACAACTATCTGCAATAACAATTTTCTTAAATAAGCCCCATGTTATTTGTTTCAAACCATCTATTGCTTTTGTATAATCAAAACAACGAGCATGTAAAAATTGCGGCAATAAATGTTTTGCTCGTTCTATTGGCCCTGCAACTAATTGCGGAAAAAAGCTTACAAAGGCGGTAAATGCAATAAAATCTTGAGTTGCAGGCATATTTTTTTTATACACATCTATGGTATAACTTAAGGTTTGAAAGGTATAAAAACTGATACCTACAGGTAATATAATGTATAGAGAATACGACGAAATATCGGATCCAAAAAATTGAAAGGCAGAGACAAAAGAATCAATAAAGAAATTATAATACTTAAAAAATCCTAAAAAACCTAGATTTACACAAATGCTCGTATATAAAAGAATCTTACGACGAGTTTGATGTGTAGATTTACTCAATTGTTTACCTACCAAATAATCTACAATAGTGCTTATAGCTAATAATGATAAAAACCGCCAATCCCACCATGCATAAAAAAAATAACTGGCTGCAATTATACATAGATTTTGGGCATTCCTCTGTTTTGATCCTAGCAACCAGTATATAATAAATACCAGAGGTAAAAAAACAGCAAAATCTATGGAATTAAAAAGCATGTATTATAGGTTCTATATAAAAGAGATTATCTATATACTATTCCTAATTAAAAATCAAAGATTTTTTTTTATAGAAATAAAAACCATTTCAGACCAAGAAATAGTTTTATTAACTATAGAAAATGAATATGTTTCATCAAAATTTTCATAAATCATTTTCATAAAATCAGAATAATACATTTTATATTTCCCTCTATCTAATTTTGCAAGTAAAAATCCTAAAACATTCCATTTGTTTGTTGGGATTAACCCATCAATTATTAATATTACCCCACCATCTTCACAAACTCGTTTCATTTCACACAACATCATATTTCTTTGACCTTTATCTAAATGATGAAGTACTGTTATCGTAGAAACTAAATCAAAAGAATTATCAGAAAACGTTAAAGATGTTGCGTCATTAACCAAAAAAGTACCTGAATACTTTTTTTTACAATATTCTATATACTGAGGGTTAATATCAACACCTACATAATTGGTATTAAAGGTATTTCTGAAAATTCCGGTCCCACAACCTAAATCTAAAATAGTTGTATATGAAATTTCATGTAAAATATTCTTTAAAATAGCACATGTTTCATTATAGATTTTTTTCCCCCCGATAATTTTTTGTGTAAGATTATAAATAAATGGTATTTCAAATATTCTATAGAAAAACTCTCTCATATTCTTTATATAAATTAACAACAAATATATTGATTAATAACTAATAATTATTTCACCGAGACAGAAATTACAGAAATACCTCACATAAAATATGATTTTGAATATATTTGTGTTAGAATTTGCAATAATGGATACATCAATTTTTTCACATTTTCTTATAACACGCTTTAATATTCCAAATAAAGGGTGGCAACATGATAAGAATAATAATCAGGTTCAAAACCAAGAATGGTTATTACACCGAATTGCATTATTTGAAACATATTGTTTGCCTTCAATACAAAATCAAACAAATAAAGATTTTACCTGGCTTGTTTATTTTAATGCGGATTCACCGGAGCTTTTAACCAAAAAAATTGCTGAATGGAAGCAAATATGCAGCAATTTTGTTCCTCAATATTCTAATGATTACGATGCTTTTCTCGAATATCAAATGTCTGATGTAATACTAAAAAATGTGTCAAATAAAACGGAATTTGTAATAACAACCAGACTTGACAATGATGATGCACTTCATACACACGCAATAGAACAAATACAATTGCATGTTATTCCGCAGCATAATACAATTATTGATATAGAACATGGGTATTGTTTTAACACCTCAGATGCACGTATTACCAAACAAAGATTTGTGAGTAATGCATTTATCTCATATATAGAATCAGCAAAAACAGAGAGCCTAAAAACGGTATATGGCGAAGGGCATCCGGCATGGATAGGCAAGGCGAATTTTATTTCAATCACACATCAGTATTTGTGGTTACAAATAATACACGAAAAAAATGTAATTAATTATCAAAAAGGCAGGGTGGTGGTATTTCCGCGTGCTCTACATCCATTTGGGGTGTATCTCACAAAATCATATATCATACAAGCATGTTTCACCGGAAGTAAGCAATGGTATTATGAGTTAAAGCATTGGATTAAAACCGTTCTAAAAAAAATATTTATTTGAAATTTCATACACGATGAAAAAAATTATTTATAAAATTATTAATGCGTTGTTTCTTCCGCTATACGGAAAAAAACAAACTCAAAGTTTATTTTGGGCAATATATAACATTGGTATACAGGGTTTGAATCTCAGAAATTGCGAAAGCAAAAAAAATGGAGAATTATTTTTTATACAAGAAATCTATCGTTTTTATAAAGATAATAATCAATCACCCATAATATTTGATGTTGGAGCTAATATAGGTAATTACGCAGAGTTAGTTACGAATACTTTTACAGATGTAGATTATACATTATACTGTTTTGAACCCCTTCCAAAAGCATTTGAAGTATTGGAAACAAAATTCAATAATCACCATACCATTTTTACAAAGAATTATGCAATAAGTAACTCTTCCGAAAAAAAGAAATTATTTTTTTCTTCGGATTGTGCAGAAACAGCATCAATGTACAGAAAAAGCTCTCCATTTTACAAACAAGAATATGGATATTCAATTGATATGGAATCGCATACATTAAAAGAAATTTTTGAAACAGAACATATTTCAAACATTAATTTTTTAAAAATTGATGTTGAAGGTTCTGAATTTGATATAATTGCAGGTAATTTTAATGAAATAAAACATTGTGATTTTATACAATTTGAATTTGGACAAGGTAATATATACAGCAAAACATTTTTTAATGATTTTTTCACGGTACTACAGGAGCATTTTATACTGTATAGACTATTGAGAAATGGCTTAGAAAAAATGAATAATTATCTTGAAGATTATGAAATATTTATTGTGGGAAATTATATTGCAATACATAAAGAAATTCAAAAAAATGTAAAAATTAAGGGTACACATTTGTAACAAAATAATCATGCAACAATTTTTAAAACACATTCACACACACAGTATTTCTATTAGTATCGGCATTATTGGCATTCTTGTGTTAGCACTTAAAGTATGGGCATTACCAAAAGGAATTGGTGTTGGAGATGAATCATGGTTTTTATATCTATTGAAACATCAACCAACCGGATTGGTTACCCAATTTCATTTAGTTACGGGTAGTTTGTTTAAAGGAGATATTCTTTTGATACGCGGGAGCAATATAGTTGTAAGTATATTTGCCGCCATGTTTTTTATGCATCAGGTTTTACGCTTCTTTTCATATAATATATCTAACAATATAGTATATATATTTGAATTACTGTTTTTAGCAACAATTGCATTATTTATATTTGATTATCCTGCAACGATAGATTTTTCTTATAATGCGGTAAATCGTATTGTAACTTTATTCGGCGTTGGATTTCTTGTATGGTCGTTTCGAGTAGCAAGCAAAGCACAAATACCTTTATTACTTATTGCGGGCATATGTATAGGAATGCTTATTTTTATTAAGATTACAAACAGCCCAATTATTGGATTATGTTTGGCTATAATTATATGTGTTGAATCTACCATAAGAAGAAAATTACTTTCAAGTCTCTGGTTCTTCTGCGGTGTTTTACTCTATATTCTCTATTACTTTTTGGTTAAAGAAAGTTTTTCTGAATATCTTACTCTCTTTACACAAGCAGCATCAACTACAATTTCAACAACCGAAGGAACAAATTATTATACTATTTCATTTTTCTTAGGATGGATATTCGAAAGTTTTAAATATATGTTTTTACAAGGAATACCATTTTTTTTAGTATTCTATTTTTATGAAAAATCTCGAACTGATAACATAACAAATTCATTTGTTCGACTTGGATTATATGGCATACTCTTATTATATTTTGTGTTTATAGTAAATTTTGAATTACGAGCAAATCTCTCGGGCATTGCAACTCACATTCCGTTTATTGGAATACTTGCATTCATGTTATACACATATAAAGGTTCCCTTTCTATAAAACAGGGAATTATTGTTTTAGGATTATTTTTATTGACATTTATGCTGCCCTTCGGTACACTTGTAAGCTATAAAAATAGTGGGGCAGCATATATTATTTTTGTATTTCCGCTTGTATATATGTATCTAAAAACAACCAACATAGTAAGTGTAAAGTATGTATTTATATTTTTACTGATGCTCTATGGTATGTATTTTTATTCTAAAATATACCGAGAAAACTGGACAGGAATTGCATCAGTAAAACAAGTGTATTCATTACAAGACATTGGCATACAGCAAAACATTTCAGTAGATGAAAAACAATTCGCTATTATTACAGATTTTATATCAATAGTACCACAGAATGTGCATGTTACAACAAATTATTATAGAATATGGGCGTATCCGTATTTACAAAACTGCATTCCATTAGACTTTAATTACAATCTTGATGCAAGTACAGCTATTGTTCAAGAAAAAATTATGCAGTTTCTGAAAACACAAACAGACCCACTTTATTTTATTGAATCATTTGATTTTCCGTTATCAGAGTCATATCACGATTTTTTATCAGAGCTATCTAGCACTTATCGAATAGAACAACAAGAAAGTAATTATTTTAGAGTATATATTGTATATCCATAACTATACAAAAATACTTTTTCTCTGTTTTTTCTGTGTTCTCTCTGTAAGAGATTAGACTCTTCGTTAGAGGTCGGAAACGATGTAGTAAAACACCCCGCCCTTTGTGTAAAATTTACTTACAAAGAGCTTAGTTTAATAATCGTAAGACAGCTTAAAGCAAAAAAAATGTTGCTTACATTATAATAAATCTCTTACCCCCTCAAACCCCACATTAAACAAAGCATCAATAATTGATAGGTGCGAAATAAACTCACCATGAGGCTGTGGATATATAGGATGTTGAAAACTTTGATACTCAAGATTAATGTTTGCTTTTTTAAAAAGCTCTATGTCATTATATTTTTGTGCACCAAGTCCGGATAAATAATAATCAGCTTTATAATAATTACAAATTGCAATATTTTGTTCATTCTTAGATCCAAATTGTTTTTGAATATTCGAAGCGATTTGAATTTCTGTTGATATTTCTAATTTATTAATTATTGAATAAATAATATCAATATTTAGTTCAGAAAGTATGATATGTTTTTTTAAGTATATTGGTTCAATAAAAGAGTAAATCTCATGAAAAAATGGAGATTTATAATACGAATCCTTAAAAAGATTTAGATGCTTTGTATACCACCTTGTTGCATAATCAATTTCTATTTGATTATAATTTTGATCCCAACCTTTTGATATTTTAACAGGAACTGTAATATATTGTGACTCTCCTTTTTTATTTTTAATTTGATTTCTATTAGCAACAGTGCCTTTGACATATTGAACTGTATCCAATATAACAAAAACATCTGCTTCTTTTATCTTATTAAAAAAACCAAGCCAAGGCAAAAAATTAGGTTGGTGTATAGCTACTTTCATATTTCTTTTCTTAGCTCTAGTAATGTTTGTTCTTCTGTAGTTTTAACAAATCCGTTCTTTTTGTAAAAAGCAATTGCTTTAGAATTATCAAAATATACTTTTAAAGAAATATAATGGACGCAGAAATCTTGCATTACTTTATTTTCAAACTCTTTAAGCAACATTTCTCCATATCCAGAACTTCTATAATCCTTATGTATAAAAAATTTATGAATGTGAAATGTATTTTGTTTTAAGGAAGAAATAATAAAGCCAATAATTACACTCTGCTTAACTAAGGCAATACTTGAATTCCACTTATTTGGCAAATCATATAAAAACTCCTCTTTCCCCCAATATTCATGTTCACTATCAGATATAATGTCAAGAAATTGAATTATATGTTCTTCTATAAAACTAGGAGTTATTGAAATAATTTTCACAATATCCATCGTATAACTTCAAAAGCTTCTGCAAATTCATGTTCAAATTGAGTTCCGCGCGTTTTTGCAAGTCCCCAAATAAAATCATCATTTAAATATGTTCTATGCACCTGTGTTTTATAACAATGCAATGCATCTATCTTTTTTTGCACATGATGTTTTTGTAAAGTAATAAAACAACGCGTTTCGAATACAATATTATTCCACGGCATTTCATAGCCCAAAATTGATATTTTTTTAAATGCACGTAATCCTTCATTTGCAATAACCTGATGGTCTTGATGAATGTCGTGCAAGGAGGGTATAAAAACTAAATCAGGATTGTATGAATTACGTATTTCAATCATTTTTTGTAATATAGCTTGTCTATGCTCAGGAAAATGTCGAACTTGAAACGTATGATATTGAATATCTTCTTTTTGTAATCCTAACGTTAGCATTGCTTGTGTAAATTCTACGGCTAATGCATCTTTTGGAAATCCTGCAGGAACAGAATCTTCCGCTATTGAAAATGCGACACACATTACACGGTTGCCGTCTTCAATGAATTTGGCAATACTACCACCGCATCCGAGTTCTCCGTCATCAGTATGTGGAGCAAATACGAGTATGTTTTTATTTGTTATCATAGAATTGATTCTAAATATGTAGATATTTTTTTATCGTCAAAATAAAGATTTTGCAAACTATAATGCCATAAATCCGGTTTGTTTTCTCGTTCTAAAAACAGAACAGAATATTGAATGTCTAATATATTACAAAGTTTTTTAAAATGAAATTTATAATGTGGGTTTGTTATATAATCTTTATGTGGCACATCAATAAGATGTGATTGAGGAGGCATAAAAAAAGCATTTATAGTTCCTGCTCCGGTTATTGTAAACAGAAATTTTGCCTTTTGCATAATAGCAATTTGTTCAAAAAATGAATAGTCTTCCATACAAACCGAATCAAAGCCATATTTTTGCAATATTGAATCTGCTAAAGCTTCGTCGGTAAACTTTTTACGAGCAGCTTTTTTACGCGAAATATAAATACGTTCGCCAAAGAGTGATGAAATATTTTTTTGTTCTAATGCATTAAATAATAATTCTCGTACCTCAAACACCAATTCCGGAATAAACATAGGAGTCCAGGGTTTTACTTCGGGCATTACCAAGTTTTTAACAAATAGATGCGTGTCGGCAGGTATTTCTATTGTTTTGAGTTGTGGGAATAAATCTAATGTTTCATTTACAAACGAAACATTTTTCCATGACTCAGGATATATGAGTGTAAGTTCATGTAATTGTTCCTTAACCATAAGTAGGCGTGGCAAACACTCGGTAATCCAGAAATAATAACTAAACCAAGGGGAGTGTATTACAAGATATTTTTGGGAATCATGTAATCTAATAGAAGGAATACTTTTCCCAAATTTACACACAAGCCATTGTTCGGTTGCTTTTCGCCAATGTGTATAATATGCACTTGTATCATATGACGGAGCAAAGCCAATATTTGGAGCACAGCCCGGCACTAATAATCCGTTTTTAATAACTAATCCATAATAATTCACAAATACATTGTTGAGTTCTTTTACTCGTAAATCTACGGTTTTATATTTGTAATCGGGTTTAAACAAATGAGCCCATTCCGGTTGAAAATTAAGCGGAAGTTTATAATCTATGTGATAGGTACTCTTCATGTAAACTTGTTTTATACAAAAATAACAATTTCACCACAGATTACGCAGATTTGCGCAGGTTTTTTAAAAGTTGAGTAAGTGATTGAGTGCCCGAGAAGCAAGAAGCCGGCACAATGTACTGTCATTCCGACCTGAGGGAGGAATACCATGCCGGATGTTCTGAGTTAAAAGTAACCGAGTAACAAGAGCTTGCACAATGTTCTGTCACCCCCGAAACGCCACCATTGGGCTAAATTATGTAAGGCTTTCAGCCTAACATCTAATACCTCATATCTAGTACGCATTTTTCAAAAACGTAGTCAGGATCTGCGAACACGCATAGGTATGTTGGCACTGGTTCATCAACCATTAATAATTAACAATTGATAATTGAAATTTCATCATTACTATGTAATACCTCCCAATCCTTAAACCCTAAACTTTAAAAATAATTTTTTTGTTCTTATATGCAAATATTTTTAAAACATATAGTATATTTGCTTATTACAGCAATGTGCGTTACTGTAACGCATGTTGCTGTACGAAAATGCAGTATAAAATATATTCTTAACTAAAACTCATTCGAATGAAATTTTATAATAGAGAATCTGAATTAGCTCTGTTGAAAAGGATAGAAGAACAATCTTCCCAAACAGCTCAAATGACCTTTATAGTCGGACGAAGACGAATTGGAAAGACGAGCTTATTGCTAAAATCGGTAGAAGGCAAACCTTTTTTATATTTTTTTGTAGCTCGCAAAAATGAAGCCTTATTGTGTGATGAATTTGTTGAAACAATAAAGCGTACATTTTCAAAGGAAATGTATGGTTCATTCAAAACATTTACAGATATATTCGGATATTTGATAGAGTTATCAAAAACAAATCATTTTACCTTGATTATAGATGAATTTCAAGAATTTAATTCAGTAAATCCGAGTGTGTATAGCGAGATGCAACATGTGTGGGATATGCATAAATCAGAAAGTAAGATGAACCTGATTTTATGCGGATCGGTATATTCTCTTATGAAGCGTATTTTTGAGCATTCAAAAGAACCTTTATTTGGCAGGGCAACGCAAAGAATTAAGCTTCAAGAGTTTTCAATTCAAACAATAAAAGATATATATGCTGATTATTATCCCTCATATTCCTCAGACGATTTGCTGACATTTTATATGATAACGGGTGGTGTAGCAAAATATGTTGAAACGCTTATTGATTCAGGTGTTTTTACGCATGAAGCTATTATAGATTTTGTATGTTCCGAACACTCGCTTTTTTTAGATGAGGGTAAAAATATGTTAATCGATGAATTTGGAAAAGAGTATGGAAATTATTTTTCAATTCTTTCGCTCATTGCTTCATCAAAAACTTCGCGAAACGAAATGGAATCTCTCTTAGGAATGCAAATAGGAGGTTTTTTAGACCGGTTAGAATCTGATTTTGGAATTATACGGAGGGTTAAACCAATGTTTGCAAAACCTAATAGCAGAACTATGAAGTATGCAATACACGACAACTTTTTAAATTTTTGGTTTCGTTTTGTGTATAAGCATCGAAGTGCTGTTGAAATTGGAAATGTATCGTATCTCAAAGAAATTATACAGAGAGATTATGCCACGTATAGTGGAAAGATATTAGAAAAATACTTTATCGAAAAAATCAAAAAAGAAGAAAATTTCTCATCTGTTGGAACGTATTGGGAAAAGGGCAACGCGAATGAAATAGATATTGTTGCTGTAAATGAATTAGAAAACCGATTACTATGTGTTGAAGTAAAAAGAAATCCCAACAAAATTCAATTAGATGTATTAGAGCAAAAAGCACACGTTCTTATCCAAAAGCATACAAATTATAGGGTTGAATATAAAGGATTTTCCTTGCTTGATATGTAAAAATTATTCGCAACACTTTACTGTTATTCCTGCAACGTCCGACCTCTAACGGAAAGTCCACACTTTTTTATTAGTGCCAAATGTGTAGATAACAGTGAGAACGGTTAATGATTAATGGTTAATTGTAACAAGTGGGTAGGTTCGGATTTGTACCACAGATTTACGCAAATTAACGCAGATTTCTTTTTTTATCTGCGAAAATCTGTGGCTATCTGTGGTGAAAAAACAGTGTAAAATGCTTTATCCCTCGACTGTCGCTCGGGAACCTCTTTCTCAAACTAACAGAACTGTCTCGACTGACGCTCAACGAGAAGGAATTTCATCCACTTCCGGTCGAGTTACCCTTCTCTCTAAAAAGAAAACTGAGGTCCCTAGCTCGCCGAAGGGTGGTTAGTGAGCTTGTAGAACTATGGTAATGATTGCGACATGATATATTCATGTATTATGCTGCCCCTTTTCTGCGGAAAAACTCTGTATCATTCACAAATTATATGGATTTTCACAGATTTTTTTAATCTGTAGGCAGGTGTGCACATCGCTGTCATTCCGAACGCCAGTGAGGAATCCCTTGTTAATATAGTACTGTACAAAATTTAAAGAGATTGCCACGCTTCGCTCGCAATGACAGGAAGGAATCCTTTGTTAGTCGTGCTGCACTGTCATCCTGACCACGTCCGACCTCTGACGGAGCGAAGCGAAGAATCCCTTGTTAATATAGTACAGTACTGTCATTCTGAGCGGAGCGAAGAATCCCTTGACAGTTGTACTGTACTTAATTTAAAGGGATTAACATTTCACAATTCTTGTTTTAAAAAATCTACGATATGCATATGTTGAATACCGTTGCGAGTGTTTCCTGCAAATGAATCCATAGAAACAACCATTTTGGGATAATTATTTGGCACTCTCTCTAAATTACCAAATTCACGTTCAATTGTTGTTTGGTCGTGTAATAGATAACAAACTTGAATATAGAGGTACTCTCCTTGTTTGCGAGCAACAAAATCAATTTCAAAATTCTGATGATGACCAACAAAAACCTCATAATCGCAGTATAAAAGATGATTATAAACTACGTTTTCTAATATTTTGGCAATATCTGTTTGTTTATATACGAAAATAGCGTGACGTAAGCCAAGGTCTGTAAAGTAATACTTTTCACCTATTTCAAATATTTTTTTCCCTATTACATCTATACGCGGCACTCGGTGAAGCAAGAAAGCATTGCATAAATGTTGTGTATAACTTATAATTTGAGACGTTGCTATTGATATGTTTTGTGATTTTAAATAATCGCTAATCTTTTTTGCAGAAAATAATTGCCCGGTATTATCTGCTAAAAAACGAATGAGATTTTCTAAAAATGCGGTATTTCGCACCTCGTTTCGTAATAAAATATCACGATACATAATTGTAGAATAAACCCCTTTAAGATAGTTATATACAATTTCTTGTGATAACTCTATATGCCTAAGATACGGTAATCCGCCGTATTCTAAATATTTTTGAAGACTCTGTTCTGAGTGTTCGCATGAATGAAACGTACAAAATTCCACAAATGATAAACTGTATACCGGTATTTCAATAAATCTTCCACTTAAAAGTGTAGAAATTTCTCCTGAAAGCATGTATGCATTACTACCTGTACAATACACATCAAAATTATCTATAAGTAATATACTGCGAAGAGCTTTTTGAAAATCAGCAATTTCTTGAACCTCATCAATAAACACATAATTAACATGTTGTTCGTGAGCATTGTCTATAATATATGTATATAAATCTTGTGCAGTTTGTATTGAATCAAATTGTATATCTTCTTTGTTGATATATATACTATGTGATTGAGCGAAGTGCGATTTCACGTAAGTCATAATTTGTTGTAAAATGTAACTTTTACCAACCCTACGTTGCCCTACCAATACCTTAATGAGCTTGGTGTTGCAATATGGTACAACAGCGTCAATATATTTTTGTCGAGGTATTATTTTAGAATCCATTTTTGTAGTGTATGCAATAAACAACAACAAATATAATAAAAGTTTAGCGTATACGCTATAAAAAACGATTTTTATTCTGAGCGAAGCGAAGAATCTCGTGCCGGTTGTGCTGCACTGTCATTCAGACCACGTCCGACCTTTGACGGAGCAAAGCGAAGAATCCCTTGTTAATATAGTACTGTGCTTAATTTAAAGGGATTGCCACGCTGCACTGCGTTCCGCTCGCAATGACGGCGTTAAGCTCCACTTCGTTCCGGTTGCCACGCTTTACTCCGTCAGAGGTTGGATGCAAGTCGCAATGACGGCGTTGAATCTCATTCCTCACCCAAGAGTATCTGTTTACAAATGCCAGCCATTACCTGAGCTTGATTCTTGCGTGAATACTGCTCAATATGTTGAGAATTACATGCTACACGTCCGGTTTGTTGCCATTCTTTATACGCCTGTGATATTTGTTCGGCAACCGATATAACATCTTCACAAAAGACTCCGGTATTGGTTTCATGTAAGATAGAACTCATTACTCCATAATCATCAAGAACAAATAATATCTTCTTTTGTAATGGTAAATAATCAAATAATTTTCCTGCTAAACGTTCCTCATGTGGACTTGACAATAAAAGCAATACATGAGACGATTCCAATTCCGAGAGCAAGGCATCTGCGGGTAACCTATCAGTAAAAAACAGATATGGCTCTAAAAACGATGAATATTCTTGGACTCTCTGTTTTTGTTCTGTATAAAAATTAATACCATAAAAACATATGCGAATATCGGTACAATTAGTTTTTTCAAGGAACAATTTAACACCCTCTAAAAAGATTTCTATCGGCTGATAATCATATATTTGCCCGGCATATGAAATAGAAAAACATGATGTGTTGTTTTTGGAATTATTCGTATATAATTCTTCAAAATACCCATTAAACACAACATGAATTTTTTTGGTAAGAAAAAGATTTTCTAATTGTTGCTTATATACTGGAGCGGCGGTTGTAATACACGATGAGGTACGCACAATTTTTTTTTCAATAATAGAGAATATACCTGAATATATAATTCTATTAAAAAATGTAAGATTACTCAAGGTATCGGTACTCCATCCGTCTCTGTAATCTGCTATCCATGGAATAGAATACTTTTTATGTAATTTCTTGGCGTACGAAAATAATATAAATGGCTCCGCACAAGCAATTATACTGTCGATTTTTTGTTCTGCACAGATTTTTTTTGCCTGAAGATATATAGCATATTTTGCATCAAAAAACGGATGAATAAACTCTGCAAAAATATACCAAAGAGAAAGAATTTTTCTTATTATGGGTAACCGCGAAAGTCCATATTTCAGAATAAATCTATCACGCATGTTAGGGGCAAAGGGTACTCGATAAATTGTACCATATTCATTACTCTCACATGAAACTGCTTTGTTTAAACTCGGTTTAATATAATCTATCGGATTTTGAATTTCGGTATCCCAATGACGCGTAATAACAATAGGATATAATTCAAACTCTTTAAAATACTTATACCAGCTGTATGGGCGTTGAGCTCCTATTGAATTATATGGAGGAAAGTCATATGCTAGGATGAGAATTTTTTTCATGTTTATTTTTTTACCAAATTGTGCCCGAACTTTGACGAGTAGAATACAAAAAACACTCTGCGAAACTTTGTGTTCTTTGTGGTGAATTTCTACCTATTTGCATGTATTGTTAATTCTGAAAGTATTAATATGGTTCCAATTCTTTTATAAACGGTATGTGATTTATTTTTATCTGGTTTGTTAATTACTGAATTCCTTTTAGCCAACGATAGGTTTTATAAATAAATTCCAATTTTTTCTGATCGTTCGGATAATCTTTATAAGTTTTAGGTGGTAATGCAAGAATTGTATCAAATTCAGCACGAGAAATACCAAATTTTTTTGCCCAATAATCTATTTCAACTTCAACCGTATCAGGATTATATGAGAGCCTTTTTAATTCTTCAAGAGCTCTTTCTCTCGTCATATCTCCAGCACAAATTTGTGTTGAAAATGTTGCTCGTCTATAATCAATATTAAATTTTGTAGGCAAAATATATGATTGTAAAAAACCCGTATACTTTGATTCGTAGTGTTTTCCGCCGTAATATTTCCACCCAAGTTCTTTTTCAAGCACGTCCATTGCCATAGATTTTGAAAAAGGAACATAATTAAGAAGATATATAATTTTTATTCCGCGTATAAATTTATAATATATTTCTTTTTTATATCCAAAGTCAGGAAAAACACGAAGCTTTTTTGTGCCGAATTGTTTCTGAATTGCTTTTAAATAGGTAACATCTTTTGCATCATAATGCCAACTTTTGGGTAAAATGCCTTCGGTAGCATAATTTCCACCACTAATTATATATTTACAATTATACTTAGAAGCTATTTTATGAAGAACTGCAGGAATAGCAATGTCAGTAGGAGTTTCGGCTTCAGGGACAGATGCTTTTAAAAACGAAAGTTGCAGATCTTTAAATTCTTCCCAATCCAACACATAACTTTCATAATCAATACCTAATTTTCCAACAACATATTTTATGTTTTTTACCGCAGCTTCGGAATTCCACCCATTATCCATATGAACAGCAAGTACCCGTAAGCCATGTTGAGCACAAATATATGCTGCATAACAACTATCTATTCCTCCACTTATTCCTAAAACACAATCAAATTTTGAACGTTTTCCTTGTTTTTTAATAGACGTTATAATTTGATGTAATGCCTTATCGCTTATTTCTCCTTGATATATATTTTTTTTGGTACGCTCAAAATATGCGGTGCAATGATTACAATATCCTTGTTCATCAAAAACTATTTCTGTATCGGATGTATCCATAACACAACGGACACACTGTTTATATGCGGGATGTTCCATACAATAAAAAATCAATAATCGACTCAAAGATAGAAAAAAGCAAGAAGATACATAGAATCCTTAATCATTTTTAAAAATAGTATTTTTTTCTGATGCATCAGGATAATTTATAAGAACACCTTTATTTGCTCCCTGATACACAAATAAACTTCCGGCAGCAAGTCCATGTGCATACCCACTCACATATGCCGTATGCAAATCATGTAATGTCCCGGCACCACCTAATGCAACTACGGGAATATGAACAGCTTTTGAAATCCTTTGTATAAGATCAATATTGTATCCTTTCATAGTTCCGTCCTGCACTATAGATTGTATAATAATTTCTCCGGCACCATACTCTTGCATGCGAACTGCGTATTCTTCGGGATTGATATGCGTACATGTTTTACCATTTGAAATCCATACATATTCTTTTCCGAACAATGTTTTTTTCACATCAATACATATCGTGATTGTTGAAGAGCCAAATTCTTGAGAAGCATGGTTAACAAAATCAGGATTTTTAGCTGCAGCAGTGCCAATAACAACCTTTTCGGCACCGGCATTAATAATTGAACGGATGTGTTCAATTGTTTGAATTCCTCCGCCAACAGCAAATGGCATATTAGCTTCTTCACCAATATGCTTTACAATATCTAAGGATATACAGGTTTTTCTTTTTTGAGCAGATATATCTAAAAACACCAACTCGTCTGCTTGCAAATCATTAAACAAGCGAACTGCATTAATCGGGTCTCCAATATACGCGTGAGATTTAAACTGAACGGATTTTACTAAAAATTGATTTTTGAGCAGTAATACCGGTATAATTCGAGGTTTAAACATATATCTCGTTATAAAGAAATAAAATTATGTAAGAGCTGCTCCCCATGTGTATGACTTTTTTCGGGATGATATTGAACTCCAAAAATAGAATCTTTTTGAACTGCCGATGTAAATACATGATTATATTCTGTTTCATGCAATATATCGGCAGCAGCATGACACTCCATGTAATACGAATGAACAAAATAAAAATCGCTGTTTTGAGGAATATTGGTATGCAAAAAACTTTCTTTTTTATAGATAATTTGATTCCATCCCATATGCGGAACTTTATATACTAAGGTATCTGATGGTGAAAATTTACAAACATCTGCATCTATCCATCCCAATCCTGACACATTACCTTCCTCACTATATTTTGCAAACAATTGCATTCCTAAACAAATTCCAAGAATTGGTTTTTTCTTAATCAAAACCAATTCAGATAAGGCGTCTATAAAAGAATAGGTTTTAAGTTGCTCCATAGCTTTCGCAAAGTGTCCAACACCCGGAAGTATAATCTTATCTGCCGTTTCAATATCTTTAATTTCAGATGACACACTTACATCTACATTCATTCGATATATTTTTTTATATACTGAATGTAAATTTCCCATTCCATAATTTAGAATTACAACCTTTTGTGCCATACGATACTTTATGCAAATATATGAAAATCACATAAAATCCTATACGTATGTGTACGGAGAGTTTTTTATTTTTCCGTATCTTTGTGTAAAATACTCCTTATGGCAAAACGGCTTTTTTTATACACCTCTACCTTTCCGTTTGAAACCGGAGAAACATTTCTTGAACATGAAATACCGATTTTAGCCAAAGCATTTGATTCTATAACCATTGTTTCTAATAGCACCGGAGATATTCAAACACGGGAATTACCGGCACATTGTAGTGCAATACAATTTTCCTATGACTTGCCTTTTTTTCAGAAAATTCTGTCAGTATTTGGTGTTTTCTCGAAGTTATTTTGGAAGGAACTTTCTATTATTCGCGCTACCTATGCAAAGCCGATTACCACACTAAAAATACGTACTGCGTTACAATCACTGCGAAAAGCACAGATATGGGAGTCGGTACTTGCAGCAATGATTTCAGAGACCACGACAGAATACGACGAGGTATATCTTTATTCCTACTGGAACAACGATATGGCATTTGCTCTTGCATATATGCATAAACCACAACAGGTAAAAAAATGTATTACTCGAGCTCATGGTTGGGATGTGTATTTTGAGGTTAATCAAGCACAATATTTACCATATAGAACATATATTTTTGAATTTCTGAATAGTGTTTATTTTATTTCGAACAAAGGTAAACAGTATTATACAGAGTTATTCCCTCATCTAGAATCAAAGATGAACGTATCGTATTTAGGTGTTCCCCAACAAAAAGTACATGTAAAAAAAACAGATAAAAGGTTTTGTTTGATTTCTTGTTCCAATATAATTCCGGTAAAACAAATTCACAAGATTGTTGAAGCCCTTGCGTGTATTGAAACAACTACGATACAATGGACTCATTTTGGAGAGGGCTCTGTACGTTCTAAAATTGAAGAATTGTGTAATGAAAAACTCAAGAATAATCCACACATATCATATACTTTAGCCGGACAAAAATCAAATGCAGACATACTTAATTTTTATTCGCAGACCTATGTTGATGCATTTATAAACACCAGTTCCTCCGAAGGCATTCCCGTATCTATGATGGAAGCCATGAGTTTTGGTATACCGGTTATTGGCACCAATGTAGGTGGAGTGGCAGAAATTATTGAACATACACAAAATGGGTATCTACTGCCGGCACAACCCACACAAGAGGAGGTTGCAGAGGCAATAAGATGGTTGTGTTCATTACCGGAACAAGAAATCCGCACCCTCCGCAGCAATGCATACCATACCTGGAATACCAAATTTAACGCAGAAAACAATTACCGAGCGTTTGTGGAGAGTATCGTAACTGAGTAGTGACCAAGTAACCAAGTGACCAAGTAACCGAGTGACTGAGTGACTGAGTTTGCATAGTGTTGTCCTTCCGAACGCCAGTGAGGAATCCCATCCCAGTTGTACAGTACTATTAACAAGGGATTCTTCGCTCCACTCCGTCAGAGGTCGGATGCAAGTCTGAATCACAGGGCAGTGCAACCGGCAAGGGATTCTTCGCTCCGCTCAGAATGACAGCACAGTCGGTAAGAGCGAAGTGCCCAAAGGACGGTGGGTGTATGCCAGATGCTAATTTAAAAAAGCCCCCTCCCCCAGCCCGGAAGGTTCGAGGGGTAGTTATTTCAAAGTTTACATATCATTAAAATCAACACAACACACAAATCTCATGTCATACAAAAAAACCTTTTCCTAAAGAATTGGTTTTGTGAAGATTAAAAAATTGCATCTGATTTATTTTAACAAAACACATAAAAAATTCAGATTTTATATTTTGTTATTCAAAACAATATACTATGTTTGCAGTCGCAACATTAATAAAAATGATTTTAATTATTCGAATACGTATGCCGTCAGGATAGGAAAAAACACTTGTTTTTTGCCTGAATATCAGTATGGCAAAATACGGGAGCATCATTCAACTCTCTTACTCATTGGAACAAAAAAATTAATAACAACACCATGAAAAAAAAATATTATGAAAACTCAATGTATAACACTTTTTTTATGCATTTCAGCATTTACATCATTTTCACAAAATACTATTCGTTATCACTATGATGGGGCAGGAAATAGAATTATGAGAATGATTATTTTTTCCGATTCTCAATTAAAATCAGACAACCAATTTGAAGACTACATGGCAAAATTTACTGACGAATCATCGTATACTGATTCCGAAGAATATTTTGAGGATACAGTTAATGAACAAGACATTAAACTATTTCCCAATCCTACACGTGGAAATCTTACCGTGCAAATACCTCAAATAAAAGATAATTCTCTTATGTATCTTCAACTATTTGATAATACAGGAAGACTTCTTGAACAATATACTGATATTTCGGAATATACTCATATTGATATGTACTCTTATCCGCATGGAGTATATATTCTAAAAATTATTGGATTACATAATGATTCTAGAACTTGGAAAATAATTAAACAAGATTAATCTGATTGATTATTTCATTATCCAATATATTGCTTTAACATAGCATATACGCCATATCAATTACCCTTAACCTAAACAAAGTATTTTATGAAAAAGTCTATATTACCACTATTACTATTATTTTCGCAAATCATTTACAGCCAAAATATTAGATACGAAAACATTATTAACCCTCTTCAAAGATCAATAAACACTTCCTATGAAGTTGGAACTACTCCCTCAACAATAAATGTAAGTCCATCAGGAGCACTTATTAGCGAAGTCCCAATCCATATTATTCCCGGCACAGCAGGCATGGAGCCAACAGTTTCAATTGTGTATAATAGCCAATCAGGCAATAACATTTTAGGAATGGGTTGGGGGATTGCAGCATCTTCGTCAATTTCACGTATTCCAAAAACCATGTATTCTCATGGTGTTTCAAACGCAATAAGTTTCACTTATGAAGATAGATTTGCTCTTGATGGTAATAGACTTGTTGGATTGGATGCTCAAGAAAATAATTATGGAAGAAATGCATATGTTTACTCAACTGAATTAGAATCTTTTTCAAGAATAACCTCATATGGAAATACGGGGAATGGTCCCTCGTGGTTTAAAGTAGAAACGAAAGAAGGTTTTGTAATAGAGTATGGCAACACTATAGATTCTCGATTTATTCTATCAGGGACATCATCTGTTCTATCATGGCATATTAATAAAATAACAGATCCAAACGGAAATTACATAACATACTCATATATAAATAATTCGGAAGAAATTTATTTGAATAACATTTTATATACAGGAAATTCTACCACCAATTTAACGCCATATAATACTATTAGATTTCATTATGAAAATCGACAAGATAAAAGCAGAATATATATTGGCGGAGCTTTTATAAATCAAACAAAATTATTAAGAACAATTGAAGTCTTATATAATAATACTGTTGTTCGGTCATACGACTTTAAATATACCTTTAACGAATTTTCTAGACTTCAAGAAATAATTGAAATTGGCAGCGAAAACAAACGACTAAATTCAACGCTAATAGAATGGGGGCATTCTCCAACTAACAAACATATTACCCAAGACTTACCGGATCTGCGACCTAATTCTGCTGAATATTATTTTTGTGGAGATTTTAATGGGAATGGTTTAGATGATGTTGTTAAATATATACCCGCAAATTTACAAACAAGATGGGAATTATGGATAAATAACTCAAATGGAAATTTTTCTAAAATATCTGAGCGTCTTGCTCCACGGCATCATCATGTAGAACAATTATTATCTTATGAAGAATCATATGTTCTCGACTATAACAACAATGGTCTTTCAGATATTGTATTGTGTTATTACAACGCAAAAGAACAAATGCGTTATTATTATATTCTTATTTCAACAGGAACAAATTTTTATATAGGTGAAGAATACTCGTTATCATATAAAGACAAAGATATTGCATCAATATTTTTTAAAGATTTTGATGGTGATGGTAAAACTGACATGCTTATATTAGAAAAAGAAAAAAATAGCTCTTCGTTAAAATACACTATCAAATCTAGCAGGAATGGGAGAACCAGTCAATCATCTTTGCCTTATCACGCAAAAATAAAATTTCTAGATTTTAATGGGAATGGTAAAACTAATATTTCAATATCTGCCGGGCATAATACTTATATATTAGAATTTGATTGTCATAGCAATTTGTTTTCTCCTATCGTTTCTCCTTTAGGATATCCAACAGTTTGGCATGAAAATATTTTTTATGGAGATTTTAATGGAGATGGAATATCAGACATTCTCTCCTTTCATAATAATAGTTGGTCAGTAAATCTTTCAACAGGAAAAAATATTACCTGGCCTCATATACCAGCTCCTTTTTTACCTTTAAACACCTATGAGAAATTCTTTATAACTGATTTTAATGGGAATGGTTTAGATGACATTATTTTTATAAGTCATAATAATGGGAACACTTTAAGAACAATTACATTTTCAATCTATTATAGTAATGGTGATGGTTCTTTTACTCTTAATCAAAATTTTTCTAAACTAGTAGAACGACTCCCCTCAACATATGAGCTTATTGATATAAATGGTGATGGAAGAAAAGGCATTATTTGCTATGGCAATAACTTAACCCCATTTATCATTCATTATAACATCAACGATAAAAAACATTTAGTCCATTCTATCACAAACGGTTTTAATGTTAGATCAACAATTAACTATGAGCTTCTAACAAATGGAGGTGATTTTTATCAAAAAGGTAATGGAGCTCAATTTCCTATCCAAGATTTTCAAGGTCCGCTATATACTGTTTCTCAGATTACGACCCCAAATGGAAATGGAGGTTTTAACAACACTCACTATTCATATAAAGGTGCTCGTTTTCACAAACAAGGTCGAGGTTTTCTTGGTTTCTCGGAGATAACAACATATTCTCCTCAAACAAACACAAAAACAACAAACACATATGAACTCAATGCTTTCTTTTTTCAATATTTAAGGCAAACAAAAATTGAAGTGAATTCTACTTTAATAGCAGAGCAAACAAATACATATAGCACAAGTATTTTAAATTCTCATTTAAAAAGATATGTGCCTTTATTAATATCAACAAACAATAAAGATTTATTAAATGATTTTTCTTCGACAGAATATTATTCATATGATAATTGGGGAAATATAACTAATAAATTATTAAATATTTCGAACAATGGCTCAATCTCAATAACAAGAACATATTCTAGCATTAATAACTGGGGTATTCCAAATAAAGTAATTGAAACAACCAAAACAACGGCACTCTCTGAAGGCCCAAGACAAAGAAAAACTGCCTATGAATATGACAGTAAAGGTAATATTCATAGAATTATTAATGATCCAGGAACACCAAAATCTTTAATTACAGAATTCGAAAGAAACCCTCATGGACTTATAACAAAAGAATCATTTATTGCTTCAGGAGAAACAACAAGATTTAACAGATATCAATATGATTCGTTTAGAACTCGTTTCTTGCAGGCAAAATATAATCAACTAAATGAGTATGTTAGATACACTTATGATATTAGTGGGAACATTCTAACATCAAGAGAGATAGATGGAAATATTACCACTTACACATACGATGGATTTAACAGACTGGTGTCGACAGTAACGCCGCAAGGGCATACAATAAATCATCAAATCAGATGGGGAATTAATCCTCAAAGAAATTGGACATACTATACAAGTATCTCAATTCCGGGAAGACCAAACTCATCAAAATTTTATGATATGTTTGGGAGAGTTGTTGAAGAGCACTCCACATCTCCAAATAATGCTAGAATTACACGTTTAATACGATACAATAATAAAGGTGAAGTTGCAAGAGTGTCTGAACCTACAACATCAAATACAGAGACGTGGATAGATTTTACGTATGATGTATACGGAAGAAAAATTAATGAAACAAATAGAAATCGCTCTACTTCCTATTCCTATAATAAAGCAGAAATAACCATTACAAACCCTGCTGGTCAAACTATAAAAACGACAAATAATTACTGGGGAGATCCAATTCGAATTATTGACAATGGAGGTGAAATAACATATACATATATTAGTCCAGGTCTAGTTTCTAGAATTAATACAAATGGCAACATTTCAACAGTTGAATATGACAGATATGATAATAATATTAGCTTAACAGACCCCAATGCCGGAAAAATTGAATATAATTATAATGCATTTGGTGAGCTAATTTGGCAAAAGGATGCAAATAACAATATCACAGAAATAGAATATGACGTTTTGGGAAGACCTCTCAAAAAAGAAAACGCTGATGGGAAAACACTCTATTCATACGTCACTACGGCTCATGGTAGAGGTAATATTGCATCTGTCAGGAATGCAAATCATCAAGTAAATTATACATATGACAAATTTGGCAATGTATTGAAAAAAAATGAGGTGATTTTTGATGAAGCTTATAATACCTTATACACATACGACACTTATGGAAATAATACGTCTATTACCTATCCTAGTGGTTTTTCAATATCTAAAACCTTTTACAGTAATGGTAATCCTAATGGGTATTTACATGAAATAAAAAGAACTGACACCAATGAATTTATATGGAGAAGAGGAGCTTTAAACACTTCACTACAGCCCCTAAATGAATCACATGGAAACGGGTTACGAACAAATTACAATTATGACTCTAATAATTTACTTCAAACAATTGAAACTCCGGGAGTGCAACATTTTGCATATCTATTTCAAAATAATACTGGTAATTTATTATATAGAAATGACGTTCGAATACATTTACGAGAAAATTTTTCTTATGATAACCTTAACCGATTAACGCATGTCACTCGAAATATTCCGGCCCCACATCCTTTAAATATATTTACAAGCTTTGATAATAATGGTAACATCTTACATAAAACAGATGCCGGACAATATGAATATCACCCTACAAAAATTCATGCGGCAACAACAATTTCAAATAATCAAGGTACTATACCGGAAACATATCAATTTGCTTTTTATAATGCTAATAATAAAATAAAACAATTATTTGAAGAGACTCCTAATGGATTTCTTGTACTAAATGTTGAGTATGGTGTACATAACCAAAGAATTAAAACTGAACTTAAAAATTTGCAAACGAATGAAGTTTTAAAAACAAAAATATTTGCAGGAGACTATGAAATAATCACTGAAAATGGAATTACCAAAGAAATTCATTATATTAG
>OBJA01000345.1_pt1 | contig 42264 bp, 31 predicted proteins | sample 1519751 | NCBI WGS metagenome assembly OBJA01 (sample SAMEA3881238, study PRJEB22517) | soil metagenome | biome: lake sediment; feature: soda lake sediment; material: sediment, water from around vicinity | place: India | collected 2013-12-23 | depth 3 m
TTCTTATATTTTTGATGGGCCAAAAGGAACAAAAAAAGAGGGGTAGCGATACTATTTGCTAAGACCCTTTTATGTACTAACCGTCAAAATAATAACCCTTGTAACCAATGCCATAATTGTGTAAGAGTTGATCACCTAACCCATCCTAACCTTTTCCTTATCGATCCTCCGGGAAAAGTTATAAAAAAAGAAGTTATCACTAGTTTAATCCAAGAACTATCCAAAGCTTCTTTAGAGAAAGGCCCTAGAATATATATTGTAATTGAGGCTGAAAGATTTAATCAAAGTAGTGCGAATACACTACTTAAAACTATGGAAGAACCAGGACAAGAAGTGTATCAAATCTTGATAACTGAAAACAGTAATACTTTATTATCAACTATCCTTTCACGAGCAGAAATCATCAGGTTTATTCCGATAAACCGAAAAGTTGTCAAAGAGCATTTACTTATGCAAGGAACTTCAGAGACTTTAGCGAACATTATTAGCCAATATACAGCTGATATTGAAACGGCAGAAAAACTTGGAAAAGATAAGAATACTGATGATATTTTCAAACTAGTAATTGAAATTTATGAAAATATGCTAATCAAAGACAGATCATCAGTAATCGCATTTTTTCAAAACGAAAAAATCTTAAGTGATTATGAAAAAGTTGATTTCTTTTTGAACTTGATAACATTTTACCAGAACGATATTTTAAATGCAAAATTACACGCTGAGAATCTTATTTTTAGTGATCAAAAAGAGACGATTCAAAAATTAGCAAAGAAAATAACTAAGAGATTGGCTCAAGATTATCTAGAGATGATGCTTGATTTGGCTAATCGACTTAAATTCAATATCAACACACAACTAGCTTTTAACAAGTTGATTGTGACTTTAGAAAGAGGTTATAAATATGCAACACACAGTCGTAGCGATTCAGTTTAATCGCTTAGGTAAAAAATATTATTTTTCAACAAACAATTTAGATTTAAAGATAAATGATTATGTAATAGTTGAAACAGTTAGGGGACTCGAATTAGGTGAAGTGGTTTCAAATATTATGGAAATTAACGAAAGCGAAATAGTATCACCATTAAAGCCGATTTTACGATTAGCAAGTTTTGATGATATTAAAATGCATAAAGAGAATTTGGAAAAAGAACCATTTGTTTTAAAGAAAACCAGTGAGTTGGTTCGTTTGAATAAGTTGGAAATGAAACTTCTTAATTGTGAGTACACTTTAGATCGCTCTAAATTAATCATTTACTTCACCTCTGAAGGAAGAGTTGATTTTCGCGAGTTGGTGCGTGATTTAGCGAATGAGTTCCATGTTAGAATCGAACTTAGACAAGTTGGCGCAAGAGACGGCGCGAAAGTGATTGGCGGTATTGGCCCGTGTGGACGCCAAACATGTTGTACAACATTCTTACGTGAGTTTGAACCGGTATCAATTAAAATGGCGAAGAATCAAAATCTATCTTTAAACCCAAGCAACATTTCCGGAATCTGCGGAAAACTTCTTTGTTGCATTCGATATGAAGACGAAAATTACCGTGACTTCCGTAAAGAAATGCCTAATATTGGGTCTTTGGTTTGGACTTTGGAAGGCAGAGGAAAGGTGATTGACATTAATTATAGTCTCCAATCAGCGTCAGTTCAGTTTAAAGATGGAGTGACAAAAGTGTTTGATATCAACGAAATCGCCGATACAAAAGAAGAACTTTCTGATGATGTCTCAGCTTTATATGATTTAAAGGACTAAGATGAGTGAAGTATTGATTCACGATTTAATGCCATACGATGGCATTAAAATCTTTCAAGAGAAAGACGGATTCCGTTTTTCATTGGATTCACTTCTATTAGCAAACTTTGTTGATATTAACCCGCGTGCCCAAAAAATAATTGAATTTGGTTGTGGTAATGGCGCAATCTTATTATATCTTTCTTTGAAAACAAAAATTGATTTAATCGGAATCGATATCCAAGAAGCGTCTATTGAACTCGCTAAGAAGAGTATTGAGTTAAATGGGTTGGGAAATCAAATTAAAGTTTTTAATTATGATATCAAGCATATATCCAATCATTTTATCCCAAGCAGTTTTGATTTTGTTGTCACAAACCCGCCGTTCTTTAAAGTTGGAGAAGTAAAGGTTGTCAATCAAAAACATGGATTATCTCTATCCCGTCATGAGTTAGGAGTTACTTTTGAGGAAATAGTAGTATCTGCAAAAAAAATGCTTAAAACTAGTGGGGCTTTCTGCTTTGTCCATCGGTCCGATAGATTAGAAGAGATAATCAGTGTCTTAAGCAAGGAAAGATTTGTATTAAAAAGAATGAGATATGTTTATACAAAACCACATAGTGATAGTCTCATGGTTTTGGTTGAGGCAAGGTATAATGGAAAAACAGGAAGTGTAAGAGTGCTTGAACCACTATATATCTACGACAATAACCAAAACTATACTCAGGAAGTATTAGACATCTTTCATTTAGGAGATGAGTCATATGTTAAGAACTCTTAACTACCAAAATAAATCAGCAACCTTATATCTGGTTCCTACTCCAATTGGTAATTTAGAAGATATAACTTTTCGTGCTTTGAAAATATTAAAAACAGTGGATGTCTTGTATGCTGAAGATACTCGTGTTACAAAAAAACTTTTAAACTATTACCAAGTTGACATAATGCCAGTTTCATTTCATGAACATAATGAGTCAAAAAGAAGTGAAGAAGTTATATCACATCTTAAAAACGGTCTAAATGTAGGCTTAGTAAGTGATGCGGGAATGCCATTACTTAGTGACCCAGGGTTTGAACTGGTGAAACAAATAAAATCATTGGGATTCAATGTTGTGGCGCTTCCAGGAGCTAATGCTCTTTTGCCGGGGTTATTGATGTCTGGGATAAAGACGATACCATTTGTTTTCTTGGGATTTCTTGAAGCAAAGTCTTCTAAGCGAATCAAAGAATTGGAGAGAGTTAAGTATTATCCTGAAACCTTGATTTTTTATGAGGCTGTTCATCGAACAAGCGCTTGTTTAAAAGATATGTTTTCTGTACTTGGTGATCGTGATTTTGTTATTGCTAGAGAAATATCTAAGGCTTTTGAAGAAGTTATTTCTGGAAAACTAAGTGAACATACAGAAATACAAGATCTTAAAGGCGAGTTGGTTATCATTGTTCAAGGGTATGAAGAAGAAATTGAATCGAACCTATCAATCGTTGAACAAGTTGATTATTTTATTGAAACCGGATTAAAGAAAACGGAAGCCATGAAAAAAGTTTCCGAAATGACAAAGATTCCTAAGAATATGATTTATCAAGAATATCTTGAAAGAAAGATTAAGGAGGGAAGCTAAGATGAAATTTGCATGTTTGTTAGCTGATGGCTTCGAGGATATCGAATCCTTGGGTTCTTGTGCATTGCTAAGAAGAGCGGGATTTGAGATAGATTTCATCAGTGTTTATAATACAAAAAAAGTTACAGGTTCCTATAATTCAGTAGTGACAAACTTGAAAGCGTTTCGAAACTTAAGGGTAGATGAGTATGATGGTTTGTTTATGCCGGGAGGAAAAGCAGCTTATAATCTAAGAGAAAATGACAATGTAAAACGAGTTGTCAAAGAATTTAATGAACAGCGAAAATGGATGATGGCAATTTGTGCTGGACCAACAGTCTTTGGTATGTTGGGTTTGCTTGATAATAAGAAATATATATCATATCCTGGTACAGAAAAAGAAATGGGAAAAGCAATAAGGGTTAATGAAAAAGCTGTGTCTGATGGGAAATTTATCACTGCTTTAAGTGCTGGAGCAGTCTATGATTTTGTTTTCGAAATTATAAAAACAATTAATGGAGAAAAAGCATTAGATAAGTTTAAAGAAAATATTAAATACTAGAGTAACGTGAGGTGACAACAATGAAAACATTTTACATAACTACACCGATTTATTATCCAAGCGGTAAGTTTCATATCGGTTCAGCTTACACAACTTGTTTGTGTGATAGTATTAAAAGATATAAAATCATGTCTGGATATGACAGCCGTTTCTTGACTGGAAATGATGAACATGGACAAAAAATAGAAGAAACAGCAAAAAAGAATAACATGACGCCACAAGCATCAGTTGACTATTATGCACAGCTTTCTCAAGAGTTATGGTCAAGGCTGAAGATATCAAATGATGATTTTATCAGAACCACTGAAGCAAGACACGAAACTGTTGTTCAAGATATTTTCGAGAAATTAATTGCCAATGATGATGTTTATCTTGGTGAATATTCAGGAAATTATTGTGTGTCTTGCGAAACATATTTTACCAAGACTCAGTTGGTCGAAGAAGACAAGTGCCCAGATTGTGGATCATTGACGAAAGTTTTAAAAGAGGAAACGTACTTTCTTAGATTGGGTAAGTATCAAGAACGTTTGCTTAAATTTATAGATGACAATCCAGAATTTATTGTTCCAGAAACAAGAAAGAATGAAGTTGTTCAATTCATAAAATCAGGACTAAATGATTTAAGTGTTTCTCGAACAGCCTTTACTTGGGGAGTAAAAGTTAAATCTAATCCAAAACATGTTGTATATGTTTGGATTGATGCATTGAGCAACTATATTACCGCTTTGGGTTATGGCTCAAAAGATGATAAATTATTCAAAAAATATTGGCTTGAGGGCGATGAAATTATCCATGTAGTAGGTAAAGATATCCTTAGATTCCATGCAGTTTATTGGCCGATTATGCTAATGGCACTTGACATACCAATCAAGTTTAGGCTATTCGCTCATGGATGGTACTTAATGAAAGATAGCAAAATATCGAAATCTAAAGGCAATGTAATCTATCCTGATCAGTTAGTTGATAAGTACGGACTAGATGCTTTTAGGTACTACATTGTACGCGAGTTGAACTACGGACACGATGGCGCTTTTACACCAGCAGATTATATAGCAAGAGTTAATACCGATCTAGTTAATGACTATGGTAACTTAGTTTCTCGAAGTATCTCTATGGTTAATAAATACTTTAAAGGCAAAGTAACACTAACAAAGCATAATCATGAATACCAAAAATTTGAAACAGAACTTAAAGAAGTAGCTAAAACAACTTTTGAGAATTACCAACAGTTAATGGATGAGTTTAAAATTGCTGCTGCATTACTAGAAGTCAGCGCACTAGTTAAAAGGACAAACAAGTTGATTGATGACACCTTTCCTTGGGAACTAGCTAGGAATCCAGAAAAAAGTGCTGTTCTTGAATCGGTAATGTATCATCTTCTTGAAAGCATAAGGCTGATAAACATTATGTATATACCAATTCTTATCGAAACTACTCCAAAAGTTTTCTCAATGTTACATGTTGAGGATAATTATCAAGATTTCTCAAGTATTGCTTTCGGAGCAAAGGAGGCATATGAGGTAATCGCAAAACCTGAACACTTATTTCCTAGATTAGATCAAGAGGCCGAAGAAAAAGCGATTAAAGAAATGATGGATGCCAATAAAGCACCACAGGAACCTGTGGTAGAACCAGAAAAACTAAATGAGATATCGATTGATGATTTTGCAAAAGTCGCTATTAGGGTTGGTAAAATTATCGAAGGCAATCCTCATCCAGACGCAAAAAAACTGCTTGTCTTCAAGATAGATACTGCAGACAAGATTAGAACTGTTGTATCAGGTATTGCTACTGACTATAAACCGGAAGATTTGATCGGTAAGAATGTTTTGGTAGTAGTTAACTTAAAACCGGTAAAATTAAGAGGAATTTTGAGCGAAGGGATGATCTTAGCAGTTGAAGATGAAAAGGGAAAACTTTTTGTAATTGAGGCAGATAATCATCTAAAACCAGGCGATAAAATAAGCTAAAAAAAACGGGGAAACTCAGTTAATATTTGTTGACTTAATAATATACTAATGGTATGATATTAAAGGTACATTTTTATTTTATAGCCCACTAGCTCTTTAAAAAATTTAAGGAGGTAATAAAATGAAAACATTCATGGCAAATGAGAATACAATTCAACGCGAGTGGTTCGTTGTTGATGCGGCTGGACAAACATTAGGTCGTTTAGCTACAGAAGTAGCTACAGTTTTAAGAGGAAAACATAAACCAACCTTTACTCCACATGTGGATTGCGGCGATTATGTTATCGTTATTAACGCTGACAAAATAGTCTTAACTGGTAATAAATGGGAAGATAAAAAATATTATACTCATTCTAATTATCCAAGTGGACTTAAAGAAAAAACGGCTAAAGTCTTAATGGCTGAAAAACCTACAAGAATGGTTGAATTAGCAATTAAGGGGATGTTGCCAAAGAATAAACTAGGTAATCAAATGTACAAAAAATTATTCGTTTATGCGGGAGCAGATCATAAACATCAGGCACAACAACCTGTGGTTATGGAACTAGTAGGTTAGGAGGAAACAATGGCGAAATTAGTTATGTATCGCGGAACTGGAAGAAGAAAATCTTCAGTTGCAAGAGTAATATTAAGACCTGGTGATGGTAAGATAACTGTTAATGGACGTGAGTTTGTTGACTATATTCCATCAGCACTAGCTAGACTAGATGTTTCACAACCTTTAGTACTAACAGCAAACGAAAATACATTTGATATCTCAGTAAATGTAAATGGTGGAGGCCTTATTGGTCAAGCTGGAGCAATCCGTTTAGGGATTACAAGAGCTTTACTAGAAGTCAACCCAGAATACAGAAAAATTCTTAAACCAGCAGGCTTAATAACAAGAGACCCACGTGTCAAAGAACGTAAAAAATACGGTCTTAAAAAAGCACGTAGAGCACCACAATTCAGTAAACGTTAATATGCCAAATATGAAAAACACAGGACCCCACACCCTGTGTTTTTTGTTATATATTGTATATTGGTTTAATTATGAGTGAATATTTGTTATAATGAACCTAAAGAATGAGGTGATAGTATGTGTTGGTTCTTTAAGAAAAAGAAGCCTAAAGTTGACAAACAAGAGGAACATTTTGCTAAAAAGAATGAGGAACATAAGATTACTGGAAATCCAGCAACTGTTGATTTGAACCGTCCATTAGAGTCGAGTGTAGAAAGAGCATATAAAGAAGATGCTAATGATAAAACCAAAAATGTAGAATATCAGGATAAAGAACATTTTACGTGGCCAAAGAAGAGTGCAACTAATGATGGTAAAAAGGAAAAAGATTCAAAACCAACTGTTAATGATAAGTCAACATCAACTCAACAAAAACCTTTACCTAAGAAAACTTCACCAACAAAGTATGCTGGTAAGTACGAAGTCTATCCAGAAGCTGGTTCATACAAGTTTCGGCTTAAAGCTTCTAATGGCGAAATTTTAGCTGTTTCATTTCGTTACACAAATGAAAAGGGAGCTTTAGCGGGGATTGAAACCTTTAAGAAGAGTGTAGAAACAGGCGTTTTTGAGTTTTATACCGACAAAAGTAACTACTCTCAGTTTACCCTTTATAACGCTTCAAAAGCTAGAGTTATCATAAAAGGCGAGTTTTATAATAATAACAAACAAGCTGAAGCTGCAGCTGACTCAGTAAAGAATTTTTATAAGACTGACAAAATCGAAATCATCAGTAAAATCCTCGAGTCAGAAGTTAGAGAAGAACTAGTTGATCTTGAAAAAGTCGAAGAAAAAGCCACTGGTAAATATGAAATCTATCAAGAAGGTAATGATTTCTATATTCGCTTGAGAGCTAGTAACGCTCAAGTGTTGTTCACTTCGACAGGATACTCAAGCAAAGCCTCTGCTAAACAAGGTTTAGAAACAATTAAAAAAGCAATTTCAGAGAATCGTTTCACTGTGGGAAGAGATAAACAGAAAAGATATCAGTTTAACTTGTATTCATCAAGTAATCAACTAATTTTAACAGGTGAAACCTATCCAGTTAAAACCAGTTGTATTAATGCTATAAGCTCAGTGCGCAAGTTTGCTGTTAATGCAAAGATTATTGAAAAATAAGTTATAATTGATCAAATCAAGAGTAATCACTTATGAAGATAAGTGATTATTTTTATTTGGCTATGATATACTTTTGCGGCTATTTATGCTACAATTGATTATGATTTAGGAGTAGGAAATGAAACGAATCTTTCTAATTTTTGCTTTAGGGGTTGTCGGAGTGTTTGTTTATACTATTACACTTTTGCAATATACATATATTACCTCTTTAGCAATAATTTTTCATTCAAAGACAGCGCTTTATATATTAACCGGAGTTTTCTGGTTTTTTGCACTAGCGATAGTAGTTCGTATTCTCCTAAAGCCCACTTATGCTTACAATAAGAGTTACTGGCTTCTAATCATTATTCTTAATCCAATTTTAGGAGTCTTTCTTTATTATATATTTGCTAGAGATTTCCAAACTAAAAAATTTTGGAGAACAAGACCACTCATCGCCAACAAAGCTTTTCTTGGCTTGGAAGAAACTAGTTTAATTGATTATCATGCTTATGAGTATGGTGAGATTTTCAAGTTTATTCGCCAAACGACAGGTAGAGCGGTATATCGTGATGATACTCATGTGGAAATATTGGACAATGGTGATGTATTTTTTCCTAGATTGATTCAAGAACTACGTAAAGCTAAAGACTATATTTTTATGGAGTTCTATATTGTTAAAAATGACTCTATCGGCAAAGAAGTTCTAAGCGTTTTAAGAGAAAAGGCTTTAGAGGGTGTACAAGTATATCTTATTTATGATCATTTTGGTTCAAACAAACACTTAAATCGAGTCTTTATGAATAGTCTAAAAAAAGCTGGGGTTAAAATTGGGGTATTTGATCCGCAAACAATTTCGATACTTAACTCTAATGTTAATTTTAGAAATCACCGAAAAGCCACAGTTGTTGATGGCGTATGTGGCTTTATCGGCGGAATGAATCTTGGGGATGAGTATAATCATCAAAGTGAAAAATATGGCTTTTGGCGAGATACACACGTGATTATTAAAGGTAATGGGGTGTCAAGCATTCAAAATGTCTTTGTAAAAGATTGGTATTATATTTCTGGTAATGTGCTTGATAAGCCGCTTGATAAGACTAAAAACTTATATCCTGGATTTTTTAGTATAATTGAATCTGGACCTGATTTTGAAAATGGCTTAATTAAAAATGTCTATTTAAAGATGATTTCATCTGCAAAGAAATCGGTTAAGATTGTTACACCATATTTGATAATTGAACCAGAATTGATGAGCGCAATCAACATAGCTGCCAAATCAGGTGTGGAAATAAAGCTTTTGGTGCCTGGAAAACACGACTTCTTTACCGTTGGATATGCAACACAATCTTATTACGAGCAACTGTTAGTTATTGGTGTGAAAATCTATGAGTATATTAATACTTTTGTTCACTCTAAAATACTAATTATTGATGACAAAGTTGCAAGTGTTGGCTCGGTTAACCTAGATCCGCGAAGCTTTCATTTAAACTTTGAAGTTACCAGTATCTTTGAGAACCAAGCGGTTGATAATTTGGTAGATAGTTTCAATAACGACTTAATTAAGTCTAAAGAAGTGGATATAGATACATGGAAGAAAAGAGGTATTCTAACCAGAATTCTTCAAGGATGGTTTAACCTCTTTAGCCCAATGTTTTAATAAAGAAAAGGTGATAATATGAGCGATTTTGAAAGAGTAGTTTTAATCATTGTTTTAATTCTACTGGTCATAACTTTAGGTCTGGTAATCTATAATTTTGTATTAGATAAAAAGAAAAGAAGCATTTCTAGCAATGTTAAGGATGAACTAAATCAAGTGGAAAAATCAATTTCACAAAGCCTATCTGACAATCTTTTAAAGATGGGTAATTTAGTTAACAATCAATTGCTAGCTTCAGGGAATATAGCCAATTCAAATATCTCTGAACTAAAAGAAAAACTTCATAACGCGATGGCAGAGTTCCAAGATAAACTCAACGATCGTTTCAATCAGGAGTTTAAAACATTAACGGAATCAATTGATAAAAGAATGCATAATATTAATGAAAAAGTTGAAGAAAGACTTGATAAAGGCTTTAAGGATGCAAATCTTACTTTTATAAACATAGCAAAAAGAGTAGAAGTTATTGATCAAGCACAAAAAAATATCCAAAACTTATCGGAAGAAATGGTTTCTTTAAAGAACATTCTCTCAAACAATCAGGCAAGGGGTTCTTATGGGGAATATCAATTAAATCAATTACTTTACTCCATCTATGGACAAAACGATAAGCTTTATCGCACTCAATATACAATAAAAGAAGGAAAAGAAACTGTAAGGGCTGATGCGGTGATTTTTATGCCTGAGCCGAACGGAATGATTGCAATTGATTCTAAGTTTCCTTATTCTTCATATGCCAAGTTATTTGACAACAAGGAATTGTCAAAAGAAGAAGAACAAAAACTAATAAGTCAATTTGGACAAGAAGTGAAAAAACATATTACTGACATCGCAAAAAAATACATCAATCCACCACAAACGACAGACTATGCTTTAATGTTTGTCCCAAGTGATGGAATTTTGGCTTTATTGCACTCCAGTTTACCAAATATTGTTGAGTACGCTAGAGATAAGTTTATTACTATTGTTTCACCAACAACCATTATTCCTTTGCTATCATCATTCAAAGCTTTTATCATTGATTTTGAAAGAAACAAATATACTAAACTAATCACGGATGAGTTAATCAAATTAAGTAAAGAGTTTCGAAGATTTAGTGATGACTGGAGTAAACTATCAAGAACAATTGACACAGTAAAGAAAAATAGCGATAGTGTAAACTTTAGAGTTGAGAAGATTTCAACGAAGTTTAACGAGATAAACAATGTCGGAATTGAACAAGGATTCGCTTCAGAAGATGAAGAAAGCGAAGAAGAAATGGCTTAATACTCACCTAAATAATAAAATCGACTTGCATTTTATTTTATTTACCGTTATAATAGGGGTGCATCAAATATAAAAAGGAGAATTAAATGAACGGAACAGTTAAATGGTTTAACGCAGAAAAAGGTTATGGTTTTATCACTGATGAAAAAGGGAATGACATTTTTGCACACTACTCAGCAATCCAAGGCGATGGGTACAAATCTTTAGAAAACGGTCAAGAAGTATCTTTCGACGTAGTTGATGGAGACAGAGGCCCTCAAGCTGCAAATATAGTGAGATTATAGTAACTAAAAGTTAAACAAAACCAGATAAAAGGCCCCCTTTGGCGGCCTTTTATTTTTATATAATTTTTCAATTATATCATTAGTTAAAGCGTGAGACTTTTCTTATTAAAAATCACGATACTTAAAATATACACTAGTCCCGCCAGAACAAGGGTAAGACTTCCTGATAATAAAATATATATATTAGAATCCATAACCTTATCGATATCAACAAGACTTAAAAAAGTGGTGTATTGCAAAAATGCTAAGTCAGAACTAAGATTTTTTATCATATTCATTATGAACAAATAGCCAACTAGTGCACTACTTAAACCAACAGCTTTACTGTGATCACCAACAATGGTTGATATTAAAAATATTAAAGCAGAGACAAGCATCAATACAGCGAAAAGGATAAAGTTTAAACCGATAAACTTTCCAATCTGTAACTGACCTTTAAAACCAATCTCTGAAGAAACAATGATTACAATTACATTAATAAAAACTAAAATAAAGACATTTAAGATTAATGAAATCGCTTGAGTAGTTGCAATTCTAATACGTGAGTTTGGTGTTGTTAGAAGATATGACATTGATGAATCATCTATTTGTTTTGCGATTAACTTGTTTCCTAACATAACAATAAAAATCATTGGGAAAATAAAGAAGATAAAGCCATAAAGATATGTTGCTAAGTAACCAGTGATTTCAGTTCCAAAATTGGTAAATCCCATCATATTAACTAATGACTCTGGTAAAACATCGACAAATTGTTGCAACAGTTCAGAAGTTGTTGGGTCGAACATAGCGGTCGCAATCGTCGAGTACATAAGTGTGATAGCTAAGAAAGAAAAGAGCATGGTTAAGTTGGTTTTTATATTAAAAAACAATAAGTGTTTATTCATGAGCGTCATCTCCGTAAAACTTCATAAATTTTTCTTCAATGGTTTGTTTGATTGAATTTATCTTAATCACTTCAAATTTCTGCAACTCTTTAAAAAAGATATCATAGTTATTTTTAACAACAACATGGTAAAGATTATCTCTAATGTGTGTTACATCTAGTTTACTATCAATCAGACTATCATCAGGATTTTTTAAGAAAACTTCAAATAAATCTTCAGCCTTCTCCTTAAGCGTCTTGATATTCTCTAAGGCAATTAACCGACCATCTTTAATAATTCCAGCCGCATCGCAGACTTTTTCTACCTCTTCAAAAATGTGAGATGATAGAAGTATGGTTTTGCCTCTGAGTTTCTCTTCCTTTACCAAGTCTAAAAAAACATTTTGCATTAAAGGGTCTAATCCGGAGGTTGGTTCATCAAGAATTAAGATATCAGGATCATGCATAAAAGCAGCAATTATAGCCAGTTTTTGTTTCATACCTTTTGACATTTTTTTTATATAAATTGAAGTGTCAAGTTTAAATCTATCTTCCAACATTTTGCGGAAACTCTGATCATTCATATTTCTTAGTTTAGCAAGCAAATCTAGAAAGTCTTTTCCCTTCAAATTCTGATAAAAAGATATTTCTCCCGGAAGAAAACCAATGAACTTGTTGATTTCTTCTGTGTCGGTTCTAGCATCAAGACCGTTTATCAAGACCTTTCCTTCCTTAGCATTGGTAAAACCAAGAATATTTCGAATTGTCGTTGTTTTTCCAGCCCCATTTGGTCCTAGATAACCAAAAACCTCACCTTTTTTCACGGTAAAGTTTACATTGAAAATACCCTTTCCTGAACGATACACTTGTGTTAAATTGATTATTTCAATCATCTTCAGCGCCCCCTTATAAAAAAACATACGTTATTATTATAGTACTTTACATTTAAATGTTAAATACATTGATTGATATTTAATCGAATAATGATTAAGCCCTTAATAATTAGGCTTTTGCTTGAAAAATAGTGGCTAATAAACTATAATTATTATGTTAATTAAAAGGGAGTATCTTATGAAAATCTTTAATTCTTATTCAAATAAATTAGAAGAGTTCGTACCAATTCAAAACAACAGTGTTAAAATGTATGTTTGTGGCCCAACAGTCTACAATTATATCCACATAGGGAATGCCAGACCAGTGGTGTTTTTTGATACTGTTAGAAGGTATTTTGAATCAAAAGGATTCATGGTTTCATTTGCCTCAAACTTTACTGATGTTGATGATCGCATTATTCAAAAAGCTCAGGATGAAAACTTGACTGAAAAAGAAGTTAGCGAAAAGTATATTCAAGCCTTCATTAAAGATGTATCTAGTCTAAATTGTAATATTGATTATATAAAACCTAAAGTGACTGAATACATGGATTCAATCATCGACTTTATCCAAGAACTGATTAATGAAGGTTATGCTTATATTGTTGATGGTGATGTTTACTTTCGAGTTGGTAAGATTTCTGAATATGGTAGATTAAGCAATAGAAATATCGATGATTTAATCTCTGGTAGCAGGATTGACATTAACCCAAAAAAAGAAAGTCCACTAGACTTCACTTTATGGAAAAAGACGAATATTGGCATTAACTTTTCTTCGCCTTTTTCTGAAGGGAGACCTGGTTGGCATACTGAATGTGTATCGATGATAGAAGACATTTTTAAAGGACAAATCGACATTCATGGCGGAGGAATGGACTTGCAATTTCCTCATCATGAAAATGAGATTGCTCAATCAAGAGCGCTTCACCAACATTCGATTGCTAATTATTGGATGCACAATGGAAGATTAGCTTTTCGTAATGAAAAAATGAGTAAGAGTTTAGGAAATGTGGTATTAGTCAAAGATGTTCTTGAAAAAATGGCTTTACGACTATTTTTGTTGAGCACACATTATCGTACTCCTTTAAACTATGATGAAGAAACTTTTTCAATGTATGTTAAAGAATGGGAAAAACTAGAGAATTCAGTAAAATCTCTGTATTTTAAATTGGATCTTGAAGAAGCTTTAGATTTTAACATAGAGGTAAAATCAGTTGATGTAACTACAGAAATGGCTAACTTCATTGAAGCAATGGATAACGACTTCAATACCGCTAATGCGATTACTGCTATGCAAAGCGTTGTTAAGCTAATAAATTTATCTCTAAGAAAAAAAGTTAATCTAAGTTATCTAAATGAATTGTTAGTTACTATATCAAAAATGATAAATATTCTTGGACTCAAAGTTAATACTCAGCCATTAACTTTAGAAGACAGAAAACTATATCATGCTTGGCAGGAAGCCAGAGCGATGAAAGACTTTGCTTTAGCAGACAAACTACGGAAAGACCTAACATCAAGAGGGGTTATATGATTCTGTATAATGGTTTGACTTTGGCTTATATTGGTGATGCTTATTACGAGATGTTAGTAAGAGATTATTGTCTTAATCAGGGCTTTACTCTAGTTAATGATCTGCATAATCTAGCGGTTAAATACACAAACTCAGTTTCACAAGCCTTTGCAGCAAAAGCTTTGTACGATGAGTTTTACACCGAAGATGAGAAAAAAATATATAAACGTGGAAGAAATCAAAACTCTACCCATAAACCAAAAAATGCAGATATCCAAACATATAATAGTTCGACAGGTTTTGAAGCAGTTATTGGCTATTTATATTTAGAGAAGTCCTATTCAAGAATAAAAGAGATTTTTAGTTTTACTATTAGTCTAATTGATAAAAAAAACGTAGATAACAAGGTGATTTAGGCTTTATTTATCATCTTTTTTCAAAACAAAAATAGTAGAAAATATGCTAAACTATAAGTGGTGATAAAATGAGTGTAATGATATATGGTATAAACTCATGCCAAGAGATAATTGACATTAACAAGCCAATCATAACAGCGTACATTCTCGAAAACTCAAATCGAGATTTCATTAATGTGTTAAAAAGAAGAAATATAAGCACTGTTATAATGTCTAAACAAGAATTCAATAAGCGCTTTGAAGGTAATCATCAAGGCGTTGTTTTTGAAGTGGAAGACTATAAAACCTATACTTTAGATGAGTTTATTAACATAACTGAAATAAACCAAAACACACTTCTTATTATGCTTGATGGCATAACTGATGTGCATAATTTCGGAGCGATAATCAGAACTGCAGAAGCAGGAGGCGTATCTGGTATTATTATTCCCAAGAATCGTTCTGCCAAGATTGGTGGAGTAGTTGCTAAGACTAGTTCTGGTGCAATCGAGCATATGAAAATCATCGAAGTAACAAACTTAAGAAATACATTGGAGAAACTTAGAGATTACGGGTTCTGGAATATTGGAACTAGTTTAGATGCCCAAAAAGAGTATACCGAGATTTTCACTGACCGGCCATTATGTTTGGTAATTGGAAGTGAAGGAAAGGGAATATCACGTTTAGTTAAAGACACAGTTGATTTGAATGTGAAAATTGAGATGGTCGGTAAGATCAATAGTTTAAATGCATCAGTAAGTGCAGGAATCTTGATTTTTGAGATCTTGAGGAAAAGAAAAATCAAATGATGATATTTCGCAGTTATAACGATTTTGAAATTATCAGCCTAGTTAAAGAAGGGAATGAAGAAGCATTTGACTTCATGGTTGAGAAATATCGTTATCTAATTGCGAAAAAAATCAAAAACTTCAACTTAATCCAAGATTATGATGATTGTTTTCAAGAAGCTTTGATGATTCTTCACAAATCAATCATCAGATTTGATCAAGCTTTTGACAAAACTTTTACAAGATACTTTGAAAATAATTTGCATAATTTTCTAATTACTTATAAAAACAAACAAAATCGATATATAGTTTTTAAAACTGAGAAACTTCCAGTTCTATATGACTTTTACATCAAGGAACCGGAGTTGGCAATCTATCCGGAACAAGAAGTTTTTCGAGCATTAAACACTTTTTCTAAGTTTGAAAAGTTGGTTTTTCAAGTAAAGATAATTCAACAGCTTAACATCAAAGAGACCGCTAATTTTCTTGAATGTAGTGAAAAGCAGGTATACAATGCTTTGGATAGAATTAGAAAAAAAATTAAATTACATTTAATGACATGATTTTCTTGACTTTTCTTGTATTTTTTGATACATTTAATAAAGCAAGTGAGTTGATAAAATGAAAAATAAAACGGTTCTAATTTGTGTCGAATGTCTTTCAAGAAATTATGAGTTGAAAAAGACAGAAAACACTAATCGATTTGAAATTAAAAAATACTGTAAAAATTGTAAAAAACATACCGTCCACAAAGAGGGTAAGTAGGAGGAATATAATGGCAAAAGATACAAATGATAAAAATCAAAAACCTACTAATTCAAAAGCTGTTAAAAGCGAAAGTAAGGTAATGGAAATCCTAAAAAAAGAATATAAGTTTGAGAACTGGCTTTTAGCTATTCTTTCACCAATTTTAATTCTTTATGGAGTATACATTTTATTAGGAAGATTTGGAATAATTGACTTAACAGCAGTTCTTGGAAAATCAGGAATTGGCGTTATTGATTTTTTCTTTAACACAACATTAAAAAGAGTCTTAACAGGGTCATTCTTAGTTTTAATTGGCACTTTAGTTCTTGTTTACTTATTGATACCATATATTAAACCAAGTGTTTCAGAAATGAAAAAGGTTTCTTGGCCATCAGGTAAGGCTCTAGCTACTAATAGTTCCAGAGTATTTACATTCTTAGTATTTTTAATGTTAGTTTTCTATCTATACAGCGCAGTTTTAAATCCGCTGTTTAGATTAATCTACGGGAATTAAAAAAAGGACTAATAATGGTTAATCTAAATGATATAAACCAGAAAAGACTTTGGTATATTGTCCAAACATACTCTGGGTTAGAAAATTCTGTTAAAGCCAGCATCGAAAGAAGAATCGAGTCGATGAATATGGAAGACAAAATCTTCCAAGTTATGATTCCTGAGGAGATTATTCCCGCTGATAAAAAAGACAAGAATCCTAAAGAAAAAGTAGTAAAGATTTTTCCCGGATATGTCTTTATTGAAATGATTGTTACTGATGATTCGTGGTTTGTTGTCAGAAACACTCCTGGAGTAACTGGATTCTTAGGTAGTAGTGGTGGTGGAACAAAACCAGTTCCTTTAAAACCTGACGAAATCAATCCGATTTTAAAGAAATGTGGAATGTTGCAAGTCCAGAAGTTTAATGTTAAACCTGGTCAGAAAGTTACAATTATTAATGGTAGTTTGAAAGGTCAAGAAGTTACAGTAGAAAACATTGATCAAGATAAAGGTAAAATTCATGTGTTAATTGAAATGTTTGAGAGACAAACAGCAATGGAACTTGATTTTACAGATGTTGAAGTAATCAAGTAAAGCTTAGAGAAATCTAAGCTTTTTTATTTAAAAAAGGTTCACCTAGAATGGTGAACCTTTTTACATTAAATTAAATAAAACTGTAATGTGTCATTACTGAAATAACCCCGCTCTTAGTTAAGAAGTATAAAGGATTATTTTCTTCGAAATCAGTATTTGCTGGTGAATAGAATGGATCCATGGTCCAGAATGCTGATAACTGATTAGTAATAATATTTCTAACTATCATCGAGTTAAGTACAACATCTCTTTCTTCAGGTGTCATCGCCGATATCGTTGTATAATCAAAGCTGATATTGGTAATGTCGGAAGTGGTTGAAGCTGTTTGAGCTGCAATAATAAAGTCTTTTACCTCTGTTTTGATAATTATATTGGCCATATCGTAAAGTAAGTCTGTCAAAGCTAATCCTTCAGTAAAATCAGGAATAAGAGTATTAATATTAGCGTTACCCCAAATCATATGATTAATTGTGACATGAAGTGATCCGCTAATTAAGATTGTGTCAATTTCCGCAGGTGGCATACTTGTTATTGAACTAGCGGATACTGAGCCAGAAAAATCTTGAACGTCAAGTTCTTTAAGTCCGGCAATTAAATCTTTTAACTCATTAATCTCAATTTGTTCAGAGACTATGCTATCGACCATGATAATTTCACGGAAGATATTTGGAATAATCAATGTGGAGGTTCCATAAGCGGTAGAATCATCTCCAGCGCCAGCTAATAAAGTATCAGAAATAGTAGCCTGCATACTTGCAGAAGCAAGAACGATATCAAGGTCAAGATTATCATCTAAAAGGTTAGTTGGATTGATATCAATGTTACTGAAATCAGTCAAGCCTAGTTCATCAAGTGCGTCAAGCAAAGCCCTTATTTCATTCATTTCAATGTATGTAACATCAGTAAAGATGAGTCTAATTGCAACATTTGGAAGTGAATTGATATTGGCGTCAGGAATGATTAACTTTCCACCTGTATGATTTAGTAGTTTATCAGAAAGCGTTGCATGGATTGAAACTGATGTCAAATATAGATCAGGATTATCAAAGAATTTTTGTGAATCAATTTCGACACCAAAGCTGTTTAAATCACTATAACCCATTTCAATGAAAGCATTAATTAAAGATTTAATCTCAATTTTGTATACAAATGAAACTAAATTAACTTCTTTTTGAATACGATTCTCTTCAAATTCACCGAACGATGAGTAGATTGGAATTATTAGAACGCTGTCACTTAAATCAAATAAAGTTTGTGATATTGTAGCATGCATTGACTCTGACAGTAGAACAGTATTTTGATCAATCTCTAACTCTAAAACTTGTATGTTAATTGTACCATCAAAACTGGTTATATCATTGATGCCAAAGACATTTAAGGCGTTGATTAAAGCTTTAAGTTCAAAGATATGAATATAGTAATTGCCAAACACATTAACATCCACATTGGTAATTCCATCAAAACCAATACTAGGAACAAGCAATACACTGCTTCCCAAATTAGTGATTTGATTAGTTATGGTTTTATGCATCAAGCTGGATGTTAGTAAAATATCTTGATTTCCATCGTAGTATGGATTGCTAGGTGACTCAAATAATGGTGTCAAGTCAACAGTTCCATTGAAACTATTAATAGCATTGATGCCTAGAATGTCAAGAGCGTTTATAAGTGCTTTAATCTCATTTTTATAGATATAATATGTACCCATAACACTGATATCAACAGAATCACCGTTAATACTATGTGAAGGAATTGCGATAATAGAACTTCCTAAATCTTCTATTTGCTTAGTGATTGTTGCGTGCATCGAAGCAGAACTCAATAAAGCGTTTTGATTTTGGTCGAAATCAATATCCATTGAAGCAAAGAAGCGATTAAGACTGACAGTTCCATCAAAATCAGAAATTTTAGTTATGTTCAATAGCTCTAAAGCTTCAAATAAAGCGTGAATCTCATTCTTCGATAGGTATTCACTTAACGTTATACCAACACCTACACTAATTCTTATCTGATTACTTCCAATATCATGTGTTGGAACACTTAGAATACTATCACCAAGTTCAAGAACCTGTTTAGTAATGGTTGCTTGCATAATTGCCGATGCCAGAAGAATATTACGATTCTCAAGTTCATAGAATAATGTTAAATCTATTTCCCCATCAAAGGTATTAATATCCTCGATACCCAAGATATTTAATGCTATTACTAATGCTTCTAACTCTGATTTGATGATATACTCTGTTTCAGTTGTTAACTCGCCAACAAGCAATCGAGTTATCGTTAAATTATCATCCTCATAGAAAGGAGCCTTTATTGTGTTATCACTATCTAGATCTAAGACTTGTTTTGAGACAGTCGCTTGAATCACATCTGATGATAGAACAACCTCAGCGTTGTTGCCAATCGCTAAAATGCTAATATCAACTTTTCCATCAAATGAATTAACATCAGTAATGCCTAGAATATTTAAAGCAATGATTATCTTATCTATCTCTGTAATCTTAACATAGACGGATTCTGTTGCGTCTTCCCCAACTTTTATTCTTACGGAAGTCAGATTGTCATCTGCTAAATATGGAACAACTAATGTACCGTCAATATGTAAGTCAAATAATTGCTTAGAGATGGTCGCTTGGATAATTGTAGATGATAATACATCTTCACGTTTACCTTGATCACTCAGTAATGATATATCAACATTGCCATCGAAAGTATTAACATCAGTTATTTCCAGAATATTCAATGCAATAACTAAGAATTCTAGTTCAACTTTTGTAATATAGATAGTCTCTGTTTCTAAATTGCCAACAGTAGTTCTTACAATTGTTAAGTTGTCCTCAGCAAAATACGGAACCTTGACAGTTTCATCCTCGTCTAAGGCCAATACTTGCTTAGAGACGGTAGCTTGTATCACATCCGATGAAAGAACAATTTCGGCATTATTGCCTATTGCTAAAACACTAATATCAACATTTCCATCAAAACTGTTGATATCATTAATCTCTAAAATATTTAATGCAACAAAGATTTTATCTAACTCAGAGGCAATTACATATACTGATTCAGTTATACCGCTACCAACGGTAACTCTAACTTCAGTGACATTATCTTCAGACAAATATGGGACAACCAAAGTTCCGTCATTATCTAAATCAAACAATTGTTTGGAGATAGTCGCTTGAATAACAGCAGAAGATAAAACGCTTGATCTTATATTACTGTCACTCAATAATGATAAATCAACATTGCCATCAAAAGTGTTTACATCATTTATTTCTAATAAATCAAGAGCTAATACCAAGAATTCTAACTCTATTTTCGTAACATATATTGTCTCGGTTTCTAATGAACCAACTGTAGTCCTTATGATTGTTAAATTGTCTTCCGCAAAATATGGAACCTTGATAGTTTCGTCATTATCCAAATCCAAAACTTGTTTAGAAACTGTGGCTTGAATTACATCTGATGAAAGAACAACTTCGGCATTATTACCTATTGCTAAAACGCTAAGATCAACATTGCCATCAAAGCTGTTAATATCCGTTATTTCTAAGATATTTAATGCGATAAAGATTTTGTCTAACTCAGAAGCTATGACATAGGTTGATTCAGTTATACCACTACCAACATTTACTCTGACCAATGTTGTATTATCTTCAGCAAAATGAGGAACAACCAAAGTCCCGTCAGCATCTAAATCAAGTAATTGTTTAGAGATAGTTGCTTGGATAGTTGATGAAGCCAAAACTTTTGTCCGTGTTTGTGGATCAGCTAGCAAACTCAAATCAATATCCCCACTAAAACTTTCAATATCACTAATTTCTAAAGCATTCAAAGCTTTAAATATTGATTCTATCTCATTTTTCACAACATATACAGTCGCTTCATCTTCTAAACCAACGGTTTTTCTAATAAAGGTAATATTATTTTCGGCTAAGTAAGGCAAGGAAATAGTGCCATCGTCATCCAAATCAATTAACTGCCTTGAAACAGTTGCATGGATAATAGCAGAAGCTAATAAAGTTGTTATATTGTTCTCGTCACTCAAAATCTTATCAATATCGATATCTCCATCAAAAGAATTGACATCATCAATCTCTAAGACATTAAGTGCAATAAAAATGCTGTCTAGTTCAGATGATATTATATAAACGGTTTCAGTTGCTGCGCTACCTACAGTCACTCTGATTTCAGTTATGTTGTCTTCAGTTAAATAAGGGATAACTAACGTTCCGTCATTATCCAAATCAAACAATTGCTTAGAGATAGTTGCTTGGATAGTTGAAGAAGCAAGTACTTTTTCTCTTGTTTGTGAATCGGCAAGCAAACTTAAATCAATATCACCAGTAAAACTTTCAATATCGTTAATTTCTAAAGCATTTAAAGCTTCAAACATCGCCTCAATCTCAATTTTTACAACATAAACAGTTTCTTCTACGCCTAATCCAACACTTTTTCTTATGACAGTGATATTATCTTCAGCAAGGTATGGCAATGAAATTGTACCTTGATCATCTAAATCGATTAACTGTTTAGAAACAGTTGCGTGAATAATTGCTGAAGCTAATAGAATTGTTATATTGCTTTCATCACTCAAAATAACATCAATATCAATTTCTCCATCGAAATCATTGATGTCATCAATTCCGACAACCTTTAAAGCGTCAAAAACAGCTTCCAGCTCTTCTCTAATTAAGTAAACAGTAGTTCCTTTGCTTAACCGGATACTTTGTTCGTCTTCATTTAAGTATGGAACAACAACCATTTCTACATTAAGGTCTAAAAGTTGTTTTGAAATTGTAGCATGAAGGATTGCAGAATCAAGAATTAATTGAGAGTTATCAATAATTAGATTCAAATCTAATGTATCAACCGAATCGAAATCATCAATTTCTAAACTCAAGATTATGGTTAAAACTCTTTCCATTTCTTGCTTGGAAATATAATCAAAACTCTCTCCTTCTTCGGTATATCTAATAACCTCATCAGTCACACTCAAATAAGGGACAACAAGAACTTGGTCGCCTTGCTCTGATAAGTCGATGACAAAACTGGAAATAGTAGCATGAAGAATCATTGAGTCAAATAACTGCTCTGCCTTATCTGCGTCTAAAATTTTACTATCTTCATTATCAGCTAGTTTCTTCAATATTGAAGTATCGATTTCGATGTCATCAAAATCAGTAATCTCTAATACTTGAACTGCTAAGAAGACATTCTTAATCTCTTCTTTACCAACAACATTAACGCCAACTTCATTAACCAATATAGTTACTGAAGCAGTATTAGGAATCGTTAAAACTTCTTCACCTAAATCTATCACAATTTTGCCGACTGTGGCTGATAGTATCTCGGAGTTTAATAATGTGTCAATATTGTTTGAACTTAATGTTAACGCTTTGCCAATGTCAAAGCCGATCTCTTGACACGCTTCATCATCAAGGTCACATAGCAATTCACCAGCTGCCATGTGAATAGCTGTAGCAAGACTTTGTAACTCTAGTTTTAAAATATAACCATTATCATCAAAAACAGAATCTGGGATGATTAAGTTATAAGCACCTAAATCAAGAGTTTTTATTAATTCGGTAACTGAAGCTACTAGGATTAATGATTCAAAAATAGTATTAATCGCATCAACATCTAACTGAGCTATAGTACTTAAATCAAAGTTATTAAGATCAATCCCTTCAACTTGTCCAGCTAAAGCATTAATAGCGAGAAGAATGTTTCTTAACTCACCATTAACAAGGATATTTCCATCGTCATCCAGTAAATCTAGCCAGATAATACCCTCTGGAATAATAAGATAACTTAAATCTATTTCAAGTTCGGTATTTCCTGACAAAATATTAATCAGTGCGTTTGTTACTAAACGAGAGTTTAAAATAATTGTAAAGTCCATTGAAGATAAAGTTGTAATTATCAACATTGGATCATTACTTTGAACATTTCCTAAAGTAATTCCCGTATTAAAAATTTCGCCAGCAATGTGACCAATAGCCTTTATTTCATTTTTCCAAATGATATCTTCAGGTACGGTAACAATAGATTGAACTAAAGAGTCTGCCATTTTAAGAACTGGTTCAATAGCAACATAAGCTGCCAAATTAACTATCTCTGATTCGCTTAACTCATCGAATAAGTTGTTGATATGAGTGCCATCTAGCGTTACATCTACTAAGTTTGGCTCTTCAGCGAAAAAGTCAACAGAACTTAATATATCAAAAACAGTCGCTGCCACAGCGCCGAGTCTAAGAATTTCATCCTTCCATGCTATATCATAGAGTTCATCCACAGGAACACTTATATCGGTTTCAAAAATTTCTGAAGCAACTTCAATCCCCAATGGAAGAATCATCCCTAATAACTGTGAGTTAGATATGGTGGTGAAGAAATCACGAATTTCTTGTCCCTGCAAATCTCCCAAGTTACTGCTAGAGAAAAACTCGGAACTCAAAATTCCATTTGCTGCTTGAGAAAAAATCTGTAGTTCTTTTCTGAAAGCAATTTTTTCTTCTTTGTAATCCATAGAGATAACTTGATCGAAAAGATATAAGCTTAACTCCTCAGCTTCTTCATTAACTGGAATGGTTATAAGTTTTGCTGCCTTCACAACCATGTTTTCATTATATGCGGATATCAGATCATTTAAGTATGATAAAGCCTCTTCAAAACCAAAATCTTCCGCAGAAGATTCGGACAAAGTAATTACGGAATAATTGGCTTGATAAAGATTTCCCCTTGGATTAAATTCTAAATCCAGAATTTGATCCACATTAATATTCTCGGCAATAGCAGTAATACTTCCGGCAATATTGATAACACCACCGAGAATAATGATTGTTATAAAGACACTAATTGCTCCACTTAATAATCCAAAAGCCGAACCTAACAAACGATGTTTATTGCGTTTCTTATCTTTCTTTTTGTTACCAAAGAAGATAACTCTAATTAAAAACATAATAAAACGGTAAATTATTTGAATAACCGTAAAATAGATAATAGTATAAGCTATTTTAACAACGAAGAATGAGACTGCAGTTACAAACTCCATTAGGTTCTCATTTGCTAACACCTGTTGGTATTCAGTTCCCAAAACATCTGACAAAACTATCACAATAGCATCCTTTAATGTTGTTACAGATGATAAAGCTGGGTAGAAATCACCAACTAATCTGCCTAAAAAAGGAATGTTGACATTGTAAAGGAAATTAACAGCCACATTCAATGTTAAAAAGAAAACAATCAGAAAAATCAATGTAACAACAAAGGAATACATTGCTTTTTTCATTCCTCGTAAAAACCCAAATAGTAATCCTAATCCTAATATCGAAATAAAAAGAATATTGAAATACATTGGAAAATTTAAATCAAAACCCATCATTACACCCCCTACAAAACTACCAAAGATTCAATTCCGAGGCAATATGTACGTAAACATTATATAATTATACTAACGATATTAAAAGAAAAGTTCATAATATTCTATCAAATTTCGATAAATATTTTGGCGTAATTGAAATTGAAAAGTTCCAAACTTTTCATATTTACCGCATAAATGAATCATGCTATTCATATTTAATTATTTATATGTTAAAATAACACTACAACAAAAGCCGGACTAATGGAGGTTTTATTTTGCCTATTTCAGAAGAGAAAAAACTAATAAAACTCAAAGTAGATGAACTGAATGCATATGCAAACACTATGTCAGCCCGAGATACTTTAGCAGCATACAACTCTGCACAAGAAGCGCTTGTTTTAGCTGAGGAGTCAGATTACAAAACGGGAAGGATTTATGCTTTGTTTTATATGGGAGAAAGCCTTTATCGTCAAGGAAAAGCTTATGCAGCTTTAGACAGATTAAGAGAATCGTTAAACCTGACAGAAGAGATAGGGGATTTATTACCTCAATCAATGATTTATACTACCCTTGGAAATGTCCATCTCAATCTCCAACTTTTTGATTTAGCATTTTATTACTACAGATTGGCACTTTCTGCTTGTGAAGAGTTAAAAAGATATGAATCGCAAGCCATGATATTAAACAATATCGGAGAAATTTATCGTGAACTAGGTGATTATGAAAAAGCAATCGAGTCATACGCCAAGTGTTTGGACATCTGCGAAAAAAATAATTTTGTTAGGGTAGGAATGTATGCGACAGCTAATATCGGTGTTGTCGATTATCAAACACAAAAATACAAAACCGCTACCTATTTTCTAGAGAAAAGTATTGTTACAGCAAAAGAACTTAACAATCATATTATTGAAGGTTTTTCACTCAGATATTTGGGGCTAGTTCACATGGATTTATCTGAGTATGAACTTGCTAGAAAAGAGTTTGAAAAGGCGTTATTAGTTTATAAGAAATCGAATGAAATTGGATCAGAGGCTCAATTGTATAAAGATTATGCTCAAGTAGCCTTCAACGAGAATAACTGTCAAGAAGTTCTTGACTATCTTGAAAAAGCTCATGGTTTAGCCGCACAGTTACAAGATACAAGGCTTTTAATTTCGATTTACAGTTTATTTATTAAGGTATATCAAAAAATGAATGAGGATAAAAAAGCCTCTGAATATTGTTGTTTGATTATTAAACTAGAAGCAGAGAATGAAATTAAAGAGAACGCCAATCGTTTGAGAAGCATTGATTTTCAAATTAAGTCATGGGATGCACTAAAGGAAAGCAAGAAATATCAAGAGATTAATAAAGAACTACAAGAAAAAACAAAAAATCTAGAAAAAGTTACCAAAGAAATGCAAAAAATCAATAAAGAGATTAAAGAACTGAGCGATATGGATGGATTAACTCGAATTGCTAATCGGGTAAGACTAGATGAATATGCTCAAGACATTTGTCAGAAAGCATACAAAAATAAAGTGAAAGTAGCGATGATGATTATTGATATTGACAACTTTAAAGAATATAATGACTTTTATGGACATCTTATTGGCGATGACGCTTTAATAAAAATAGCTAAAATTCTCAAAAAATCGATTGAAAACAAAGAAGGATTAGCTGCTCGGTTTGGCGGCGATGAGTTTGTGATGATTATTTATGATTGTTCTCTTGAAGAAACTAAAAAGATAGCCAAGAACATTACCTCAACTTTAAAGAATAAAAAGATCGTTCATGAAAATTCAAATGTTAATCCATATCTAACTGTTAGTATTGGTTTAATCTCTAAAATTCCACAGAAAAAAACCACTTACGCTTTACTCATGGATTTTGCAGATCAAGCCTTATATCAAGCCAAAGCAAAAGGAAAAAATCAAACTGAAGTTTACTCAAACTAAATCAGTTAATGAAAGAACGGTTTTGGCTTATTAGACAAAGCCGTTCATTTTATCTAAAAAAACTTTCATTAGTTATTTAAAACATGCTATAATTAATCAGATTCAGGCAGGAGGATCGGGATAGATGATTAAACTAACCAATGTTTCAAAGTATTATAGTTCTAATGATGTGATAGCATTAGGCTTACGCAAAGTTAACCTCGAATTACATGTTAACGAGTTTGTTGCCATCGTAGGAGAATCTGGTTCAGGGAAAACAACGCTTCTTAATGTAATAAGTGGCATTGACACTTATGAAGATGGTGAAATGTATATCAACGGTGAAGAAACTTCATATTTTTCAGTTAGTGATATGGAAAACTACCGGAAAAAATATGTTGCTTTTGTCTTCCAAGATTATAACCTAATTGATTCGTATACTGTTTTACAAAATGTTGAAGCGCCTCTTTTGCTTTCAGGCTACCCAAAGAATAAGATTAAACAAAGAGCCCTTGAAATTATTGAAAAAGTAGGTTTGAAAGAACATGCAAAACATAAAGCGACTAAACTTAGTGGTGGGCAAAAACAAAGAGTTGTTATTGCCAGAGCATTAGCCAAAGATTGTCCGATTATCGCGGCAGATGAACCGACAGGGAATCTTGATTCAGCTTCAGCTAAACAAATCATCAAATTATTAGCTGATATTGCAAAAGATAAACTTGTAGTTATGGTTACTCATGACTTTAATCAAGTTGCTGAACACGCGACAAGAAAGATCCGGATTTATGATGGAGAGATTGTTGAAGATAAAGAGTTAGTAAAAGTTGACAAGAAAGATTTACCTAAACTTGAAGACAAAGAGTTTAAAATGGATTTCTTATCGACAATTAGACTGTCTCTAAGAAACCTTTTTGCTGTTCCAAAGAAGTCTTTCTTAATGCTTATAGTTTTTACGTTTTTTGCAATCTTTATTGGTTTGGCATATGGTGGATACATCATTACTTCTCAAGCATCCTCTTACCCATATAATAATTATTTTCGATATGCTAATCAGGATAGAATTGTTGTCAAACGCTTTGATAACAGTCCATTAACTCTTACTGACATTGAACAGTTAGAGTCATTCTCTAAAGTTAAATACGTCCTTCCTAGAGATTATGTAATTGATAACTCAATAACTGTTGAATCAAGCCTTAGTGGTTTGAACTATATGACTTTCTCTTTTCTGCCGCTTTCACTTTTTGGGGATAATCTTCAAGCTGAATATGGTGTATTGCCAATCGAAAATAATCAAGTTTTGCTGGCAGGAGATAGTTATATTTTTGGGCTTGGAGAAGATGTTGTCAATCAAGATATTAATGAGCTTTATTTCGGATTAGCATCCGAGATTAGTGTCTACACAATTACTGGAATGATAAGCAATGATAAAATTATTGGTAGCGAACTTTTTGATAGAAGTTATTTGATAGTTACTGATGAAACTTATGATATTTTGGCAACTAAATATTACCTTGGAAATTATGGAACTATTGAACTAAATTATGGTGGTTTTTTGCGAGATTTAAGAAGCAATAAGTTTGTTATCGATAACACAGTTCCTGATAACAAAATGAGGGTTGGATCAAATGAGTTCAACTATTATTGTTTTGAAACTTGTGAAATTGAAAGCTTTCTTTCCGTCAAAGACTATTATGTTGATGAAGAATATGAACTAGGCTTAATGATTGATAACACTATCTTAACCAATGAAATCTTCCTTAATCAAAGCACTTATAATTTGATTATTTATGATGATATTTACCAAGTGAGCTTATTTACAACCGATGATATTAATGTTCCTGGTTTGGTAAGACAGATTGCTAGAATCAATATGGGACTAACTCCTAAGTATAAAGTTGTTTATCCTTATGATTCAGCTGTTTCTAGTCAGTTTGAAGGAATTTTATTAATGTTAGCTAATATCGGTATGATATTCTTGATTATTGTTACAATGGTAGGTTCGACTCTAATAACCTATGTAATCTTTAAAGCGATAATTAATACAAAGATGCATGATTACGCAATTTTTAGAACGATTGGCGCAAATCAAGGTGTTATAAAGAAGTTCATTTACATGGAGAACTTTTATATTGTTGTTGCTGCCTTCGCAATATTTGTTGCCATTTCAATTCTTGTTCCGAATAATATGCCTCAGTATAGTGTGTTCTATGCATTCAAGGTTTTTGATATAGGTAAATATTTCGTTTATTTTATACTATTGTTGTTGATGTCTTTATTTATATCTAGAAAATATTGTAACCGGATATTCTCTAGCAGTGTATCAAAGACACTGAAGACAGATTTGGAGTAGCCCTATGATTAGTTTAAAAAATGTTAATAAGTATTATAATAAAAGCAAATCAAACGAAATCCATGTTATTGATAACACAACAGTTGATTTTCCAGAAACAGGGTTAGTTGCATTAACTGGACCATCTGGATGTGGAAAGACAACGCTTCTTAATGTAATCGGCGGTTTAGATAGTTTCGCTAGCGGTGAAATAGTATTCAATAACAAGACCATTAGAAGATATAAACCCTTAGAATGGGATATTATCAGAAACGAAAAAGTTGGATACATATTCCAAAACTACAACTTAGTACTTTCAAAAACAGTTTATGAGAACATTGAACTGGCTTTGAATATGGCTGGACTTTATGATAAAAAGCAGATAGAAGAAAGAGTAAATTATGTCCTTGAAAGTGTCGGGATGTACAACTATCGTAAAAGAAATGTTAGAGCGTTATCTGGTGGTCAGCAACAGCGGGTAGCTATTGCTAGGGCTTTAGCTAAAGATCCGGAAGTAGTATTGGCAGATGAACCAACAGGGAACTTGGATACAAATAACACTTTTGAGATTATGAGTATTATCAAAAAGATTTCTGAGACTAGATTAGTAATTCTTGTAACCCATGAACGCGGTCTAGTTGATTTCTATGCAGACAGAATTATTGAATTATCTGACGGAAAAATTGTTGATGATTATGCAAACTCTGGTGGCGGATCTATGGATCATGTTGATGATCGAAACATTTATCTAAAGGATTTGCAATTTGATGAGGGTTTAAAAGAAAGTGGAATTGATTATTATTATGACGCAGAAAAAGACCCTTCATTAAATATTAAACTAGTAGAAGTAAAAGGAAATTTATTTATAAAAGTTAAATCTAAAAGGAAAATTAAATTTATTGATGAGTCATCAGAGGTAAAACTGATTGATGACCATTACCGGAAACGTGAAGTTACTGATTTAAAGGATTATCATTTTGATTTAACTCAGTTTAAGAAAATCGAAAATCCTAAGATTAAAAAGTCATTTATTAAGTGGCCTCACGCAATAAAAAATGGGTTTACTCGAATATTCTCTCAGAAAAAAGTTATTGGCAAATTGTTTTTGTTGGGGTATTTTATCATCTCAGCACTTGTGGTATTTCAGTTAGCCTCTTTTGGAAGTTTAACCTATATCGATGAAAGAGATATACTTACCGGTCCAAGAGATTTATTAACTTTAGATTTAAACAAGGATATGAGCGATGATGTCTTAAGGACGGTGCTTGATAACGTTGAAGGTATAAGCTTTTCTCCTTATTTCTCTACCCCAGGAATGAGGCTTAAGTATACTGATTTCTATCAAGGTCAAGCACAAATCTACATGAGTGCATATCCAGTAAAATTATCATACTATCAAAATGTTACTATTACCCATGGTCGTTTACCAGAAAAAAGTTACGAAGTTGTTATTGATGAGTGGGTAGCTGACCGAATCATGGAAGAGAAGCGAATAAAAGATTTAAATGTTACTGAGTATGAAGAGTTGATTGATGCTGTAATTACTTCTGACAACTGGTATAATCAATTAGTGTTTACAATTGTTGGAATTGTCAAAACTCAATCACCAATTATTATAATGCAAGATGCCGCTCTGTTTGGGTTTTATGAAAACTACTATTTGCCTGATGCAACGCCATATGGCTCTGTCTCAGAGAGAATTAAAATTACTGCAGGAAGAGAAATACAAAATGATGACGAAGTCCTTCTCCCTTCTTATTCCGGGTATAACTTAGGTGACACATATGAATTTTGGGATATTTATGATGATAAAACTGTCGTTGGTTTTTATGAGCCAAATGATACTGATTATAAAATATCAAATAATGGCATTCCTATCATATCAAACAAAACCTATGAAGATGCAGTAGTTTATAGTTCACCGTTGATTTATCAAGGCTACTATTATGGTGGTTTTCGTTTTTACGCTGAAGACCATCAGCAAGCTATCGAAGATTTCGCAGCTTTGGACTTAATTCTTTATAATTCTTATCAAGCAGAAAGACTACTATTCGAAGAAAGATTAAGCGCCGAGAATGCGAGTAGAATAAGTCAAATCGCTGTGATTATTGGCGGTATAATCATCTATATCTTCTTCATGATGCGTTCAAGTATGCTTAACAGAATTAAGGAAATCGGTGTTTATCGAGCAATTGGCGCGACTAAAAGAGATATTTACAAAATCTTTTTCTCTGAAATTATTACTTTAACAACAGTCGGGTCTTTGACCAGCTATCTGTTGATGTCATATGTAGTAAATCAAATTCAAGCCCAACTTGAAGGACTTACAAGGGTATTTTACTTCCCACTCTATCTTTTTGTAGGTGGAATCTTAAGCATTTATGCCCTTAATATTGTCTTTGGAATGTTGCCGATTTTCACGCTATTACGTAAAACACCAGCTGAAATTATCTCTAAATATGATATCTAATTAAAACTCAAAAAGCATGATAAAAAAATCTTGACTAAAATGACGTTATATTGTATAATAATTCAGCGTGTCAAAAGGATTAAAGTGTGGGAGGAAAATATTCCAATAACCACATCACGAAAATAAGGAGGTGTCTTTCGTGGCTAAAGAAATTAAGAGCGTTGTTAAACTGCAAGTTCCTGGTGGAAAAGCAACACCTGCACCACCAATTGGACCGATTTTGGGACAAGCAGGAGTTAACATTCAACAATTTTGCGTGCAATTCAATGATCGAACAAAAGAACAAGTCGGTAGCATTATTCCGGTAGTGCTAACTGTCTATGACGACCGTTCATTCACATTTATAACAAAAACACCACCTGCTAGTGATTTGTTAAAAAAAGCATGTAAGATTCAAAAAGGAGCAGGAAAATCAAAATCAGAAACTGTTGCAACTATTACAAGAGAACAACTAAGAGAAATCGCGACAGTGAAAATGCCAGACCTTAATGCAAACGATGTTGAAGCGGCAGCTAGAATCATCGAAGGTACGGCAAGAAACATGGGAATTGTCGTTAAAGACTAAGTTTTATTAGTTGTTTAATATATACAACTATATAATTGGGAGGACATTCCGCTAAAACCAAATATAGGAGGAAAGAACATGGCTAAAAAAGGAAAAAAATATTCTGAAGCAGCTGCTAAGGTCGATCGTACTAAGAAGTACACAATCGAAGAAGCTATTGAATTAGTAAAATCAATTTCCTTTGAAAAATTCGATGCATCAATGGAATTAGCTTTTAACTTAAACTTAAACCCTCGTAAAGCTGAACAAAACCTTAGAGGAGCACTAGTGTTACCTCATGGTACAGGAAAAACTAAAAGAGTATTAGTTTTTGCAAGAGGAGAAAAAGCAACAGAAGCTAAAGAGGCTGGCGCTGATTATGTTGGCGACGATGAATTAATCGATAAAATCAAAGAAGGCTGGTTTGAGTTTGATGTAGTTATCGCTACACCAGATATGATGGCTTCACTAGGTAAAATCGGTCGTTTACTAGGACCAAAAGGGTTAATGCCTAACCCTAAAACTGGTACAGTAACGATGGATATTGCTAAGACTGTAGAAGATTCAAAGGGTGGTAAAATTACCTACCGTGTTGACAAGTTTGGAAACATCTTAGTGTTATTTGGAAAAGTTTCTTTTGAGACATCAAAATTAGTAGAAAATTACAATACTATTTTAGATGTAATCAGAAAGGCTAGACCATCAACAGTTAAAGGTGTTTACATGAAAAACGTCAGCGTTTCATCAACAATGGGACCTGGGGTTAGAGTTGAAGTAGTAAAAAAATAAATAACTTTATCGAAGACAGTAGGTGCACTTTGCTTAAATATCCTACCGAGACAAAGAATAATAAATAAAGCTTATTTATTCCTCTTTTTCTCGAAGAAAAAGAGGTTTTCTATTTAAAAAGGGACATAAGGAGGTCTAAAATGTCTAATCAGAACATTATTAACTTAAAACAAGAAGAAGTTAAAAGGATCGCTGAAAAAATGTCTAATGCCAAATCGGTAGTTATCGCTGAATACCAAGGGTTAACTGTAGAAAAAATCGAAGAATTACGTGGATTACTACGTAATGCCGGTTGTGAGTTAATTGTTATTAAAAATAACATTTCTCAAAGAGCAGCTAATGAGGTAGGATACGGTGGCTTAACTCAAGATTTAAACGGTCCAAACGGAGTTGTATTTGCGTATGAAGACTCAATTTCAGCATCAAAGATTTTGCATGCTTTTGCAAAGAAAAATCGTAAGCTTAAAATTAAGTCGGGAGTTGTTGATGGAGATTTCTACAATGAATCACAAATTAAGGAAATTTCACAACTACCGCCGAAAGAAACATTGCTTGCAATGTTAGCAACACAATTATTAGCACCATTAAAAGAACTAGCAATCGGATTAGATTTGCTAACAAAAAATGAAGAAACTGTAGAAAGTAATTAGGAGGAAATGACAAATGGCAAAATTAAACGCTAAAGATTTTATCGAAGCATTAAAAGAAATGAATATTTTAGAGATTAAAGCTCTTATCGATGCAATGAAAGAAGAATTCGGTATCGATCCATCAGCAGTTTCAGCTGGTCCAGCTGTTGCTCAAGCTGAAGAAGTAGTTGACGAAGGTCCAAAAGAATTCAACATTATGTTAGTTGATTCTGGAGAATCAAAAGTTAAAGTTATCAAAGTTATCAGAGAATTAACTGGTTTAGGCTTAATTGAAGCTAAAAAATTAGTTGACTCCGCACCAGTTGCTGTTAAAGAAAAAGTTAAAGAAGCAGAAGCTAAAGAAATCAGTGATAAATTAGTTGAAGCTGGAGCAAAAGTAGAATTAAAATAATTATTTAGTTTAAGACATATAAACCTGAGAAGAGTCCTCAGGTTTTTAGTCTTTTAAGTGGGAGTTAACGATGTCACATTATTTTTCAAATGACAATGAACAGCTTAAATCAAATGAAAAACGACACATTATTAAGATTAATAATCGAGAGTTGTCTTTTATAACAGATCATGGAGTCTTTTCAAAAACCGGACTGGACTTTGGTTCTAGGCTTCTTCTAGAATCTATCCTTGATGATTCTGTTAAAAGTTTTTTGGACTTAGGTTGTGGTTATGGACCTATTGGAATTGTCTATAAAATCTTCAATCAAAGCGCATTGGTCACTATGGTGGATATTAATGATCGTGCGATTAAGCTTACAGAAAAAAATTCTAAACTTAATAAAGTTTCAGTAAATGCCTTTCTAAGTGATGGTTTTAGCCGAGTTGAAGGTTTTTTTGATTTGATTGTTTCTAATCCACCAATTAGAGCTGGCAAGGAAGTGATTTATCGTTTCTTTTCTGAGGCCAAAGCTCATTTGTCGCCTGATGGAAGCTTTGTTTTTGTCATTAACAAAAAACACGGAGCACCATCGGCAATTATAAAATGTGAGACGATTTTTGGTAGTGTAGAAGTAGTAAATAAAAAAAGCGGGTATTATGTTATTAAATGCAGAAATTAATTGACTGACTTGTTCAATTGTGATAAAATATTAAAATGCGATAGAATGCGCATTTTTGCATTTATTACGAATTTAATATATTAAGACGCATCTAAATCTAGTTTATGAGGTGATTGTGTGAATTACAAAAATGTCAAATATGGTAAAACAAGAGAGAGAAGAAATTATTCTCGAGTGAAAGCTAATGTTGAGTTACCAAATTTAATTGAAGTTCAAACAGAATCTTTCGACTGGTTTCTTGAGACTGGTTTAAAAGAGCTGTTTAGGGATATTTCCCCGATTACTAATTTTAATGGTAATGTTGAACTGTATTTTGGTGATTTTGAATTGGAGCCAGCAAAATATAGTGTCAATGAGTGTAAGGAGAAAGATCTTAATTTTTCCAGAGCCCTAAAAGTTAGTGTTCGATTAAAGAACAAAAATTTGGTTGATCCTAAGACCGGTGAGTTTATTGGTGAAGATCATATAGTTGAAAACAAAATCTTCATGGGTGATATTCCAATGATGACTCCAGTTGGGACTTTTATAATTAATGGTTCTGAAAGAGTTATTGTTTCACAAATCGTCCGTTCTGCAGGAGTATTCTATTCTGAAGAAGTTGATAAAAAAACTTTACATAGAAAGTATCTTGGTCAAGTTATTCCAACTAGAGGTGCTTGGCTTGAATTCGAGATGGGTTCAAAAGATATTTTATACGCTAAAATCGACCGTTCAAAAAAAATCTTGCTGTCAACAATGATTAAAGCTTTAGGTTTTTCTACGAAAAAACAAATAATTGATATTTTTGGTGAACATGAGCTTTTAGAAAATACTTTCGAAAAAGATTACACTGAAACTGCTGAAGAAGCAATGAAGGAAGTTTATGCAAAAATAAGACAAGGCGAAACCGCTACTTTAGAAGGTGCGAGAGAGTTCTTCGTCTCACGCTTATTTGATGAAAAACGTTATGATCTTGCTGATGTAGGTCGTTTCAAAGTTAACCAAAAACTAGATGTTGTTAATCGAGTAAAATCACTACTTGATAAGGATGTTATCGTTAAATTAAGTAGAGATTTAGTTAATCCAGGAACTGGAGAAGTTGTTATAAGTAAAAATACTAGACTGACAAACGAAAGTTTGGCTCTTATTGATGCTAATCGTGCTGGATTGGTGCAAAAAGTTGTTTTTGATAAAGAGTTAGAAAAAGAATTGAAGCAAATCCTCGATCGTGAAAGTCGTAATGAAAAAGCGCCAGAAAACGAGGAAGAAGCTTTCGTTCAAAACGTTGTAAGAAATACCTACATTGAAGTATTGAGTTTGGATATCAAAGATGATTCAGGAGAAACACAAAGAATAAAACTAATAGGTAATAATTCTGGGGAAAAAGCATTGCATATCACGACCTCAGATATATTAGCTAGTATTTCATATTATCTTCACCTTTTCAATGGTGTGGGAAGTCTTGATGATATTGATCATTTAGGAAATAGAAGATTAAGACTCATTGGTGAATTGCTAAAGAATCAATTTAGAATTGGTTTAGCTAAGATGGAAAAAAATGTTAAGGACAGAATGTCAACAAAAGATCCTCGTACGATTACGCCACAAAATCTTATTAATATTCGACCTTTAACTTCTTCAATTAAAGAGTTCTTTGGTAGTTCTCAGTTATCACAATTCATGCAACAAACAAACCCTCTCGATGAATTAACACACAAACGTAGAATTTCCGCTTTAGGACCTGGTGGTTTAACTAGAGACAGAGCTGGATTTGAGGTTCGTGACGTTCATCAAAGCCATTATGGTAGAATCTGTCCAATTGAAACACCTGAAGGTCAAAACATTGGTTTGATTAACTCTTTGGCATGTTATGTTAAGGTTAACAAGTATGGCTTTATGGAAACGCCTTACTTAAAAATAGATAAGAAAAAATCACAAGTCACTAATGAAATTCACTATTTGTCAGCTGATCAAGAGCGTGATTTCATCATTGCTCAGGCTAATGTTGAGTTAAATGATGACATGACAATTACTGAAGATCGGGTAGTAGCAAGACAAAATGGTGAAACAAAAATCTTTGATAGAGAGAAATGCGATTACATGGACGTTTCTCCAAAACAGATTGTATCAGTTTCTACCGCTTCAATTCCTTTCTTGGAGCATGATGATGCGAATAGAGCACTTATGGGTGCTAACATGCAACGTCAGGCAATTCCGCTTCTAAAACCAGAAGCTCCACTTGTGGGGACTGGTATTGAGTATAAGGTCGCTCATGACTCTGGGTTATCTGTGATAGCTAAGAGTAATGGCGTTATTGAGTATGTAGACGGTAGAGTGATTAAAATCAGAACTGAGTCAGGAGACTTAGAAAGATATGAATTACTTAAGTTTTTGAGATCAAATCAAGGCACATGTGTTAACCAAACACCAATTGTCAAAGTTGGTGAAAATGTTAAAAAAGGTGATATCATCGCTGACGGCCCTTCAATGGATCAAGGCGAGTTAGCAATCGGCCGCAATGTTGTAGTAGCTTTCATGACTTGGAACGGCTACAACTATGAAGATGCTGTTATTATGAATGAACGTTTAGTTCAAGAAGACGTATATACATCAATTCATATCGAAAAATACGAAATAGAAGCAAGAGACACAAAACTCGGAAAAGAAGAAATTACAAGAGAAATCCCAAATGTTGGTGAAGAAGGAAGACGTTATTTAGACGCTAATGGAATCATCATTCCTGGGACTGAAGTAAAAGAAGGCGATATCCTTGTTGGTAAAGTTACACCAAAAGGACAAACAGATCCATCACCTGAAGAAAAATTATTGTTAGCTATCTTTGGGGAAAAATCTCGCGAAGTTAGAGATACTTCTTTAAAAGTTCCTCATGGTGGCGGTGGAATCGTGCATGCTGTTCAAGTCTTTGAAAGAGGAAAAGATGAGTTAAATCCTGGAGTAAACATGGCTGTAAGAGTCTATATTGTCCAAAAAAGAAAAATTTCTGAAGGTGACAAGATGGCAGGACGACATGGAAACAAAGGTGTTATCTCAAAAATTCTTCCACAAGAAGATATGCCATATTTAGAAGATGGTACACCAATTGATATTATGTTGAACCCACTTGGGGTTCCATCACGTATGAACATCGGCCAAGTTTTGGAAATCCATTTAGGTATGGCTGCAAAGCAGTTGGGTATTCATGTGGCAACGCCGGTTTTTGATGGAGTTGAACAACATGATTTAGATGCAATTATGGCGGAAGCAAAGATGTCACCAGATGGAAAATACACACTTTATGACGGTCGCACAGGTCGTAAGTTTGATAATAAAGTTAGTGTTGGTGTTATGTATATGATTAAACTTGACCATATGGTCGATGACAAACTACACGCTAGAAGCGTAGGACCTTATACTTTAGTTACTCAACAACCAATGGGTGGTAAAGCTCAAAATGGTGGTCAAAGATTTGGAGAAATGGAAGTTTGGGCCTTAGAAGCTTATGGCGCAGCTTATACTTTACAAGAAATGTTAACAGTTAAATCTGATGATATTATTGGTCGTAATAAAGTTTTCAAAGCGATTACTGATGGAAAACCAATTCCATCCCCATCATTGCCAGAATCATTCAGAGTTCTTACAAGAGAGTTAAGATCATTAGGTATTTATGTTGAACTTATCAATAGAGATACTGGCGTAAACGAAGTTGACAAGAGTCTCGTTGATAATGACACAGATGATTACATCACAAAATATGGATTTCAATCGTAAGGAGGTAAGACAATGAGTCAAAAATTTTCCCATTTGAAAATTAGATTAGCCTCTCCAGAAGAAATAAGAAGTTGGTCTTTCGGAGAAGTTACTAAACATGAAACTATTAACTACCGTACATTGAAACCAGAAAAAGATGGATTATTCTGTGAAAGGATTTTTGGTCCAACAAAGGATTATCAATGTGCTTGTTCTAACAAATCAAAAAAGAGTTCACATCCAGGCAAAATTTGCCCTAATTGTGGTGTTGAAATTACTGAAGCCAAAGTAAGAAGAGAAAGAATGGGACACATCGAGTTAAAAGCTCCAGTTGTCCATGCATGGTATCTTCGGAACTCACCTTCACGTTTAGCAATTCTTTTAGACATAAAAGCAAGAGATTTAGAAGAAGTTGTCTACTTGGCTTCATATATAGTTGTTGAAGCTGGTGATACCGATCTACAATTCAAACAAATATTGTCTGAAAGAGAATATACAGATAAATATTTTGAGTATGGTTCACGTTTTAAAGCTTTAACAGGTGCTGAAGCGGTTAAGTACTTATTGCAAAAGATTAATTTAGATGAAGAAACACTTAGATTAAGAGTTGAGTTAAAAACTGCATCTAAACAAAGACGAGAAAAGATTGTTAAAAGATTAAATGTCGTTGAAGCATTTAATAATAGCGACAATAAACCAGAATGGATGATTTTAGAAGTTTTACCAGTCATTCCACCTGATTTAAGACCGATGGTTCAGTTAGATGGTGGCCGTTTCGCAACTACCGATCTTAATGATTTATATCGGAGAATTCTTAATCGTAATAAACGTTTAGAGCGTCAGTATCAACAAAACGCTCCACATCTAATTACAAAAAATGAAAAAAGAATGCTTCAAGAAGCAGTTGATGCTTTAATTGATAACTCAAAACGTGGCAGAAAGATGGTAGTAGAACGTAATCGCGCTCTAAAATCATTGTCTGACATGTTAAGAGGTAAACAAGGTCGTTTCCGTCAAAACTTGCTAGGAAAACGGGTTGACTATAGTGGTCGAAGTGTTATCGTGGTAGGACCTGATTTAGAAATGTATCAATGTGGTTTACCAAAAGAAATGGCTGTTACACTATTCAAACCTTTTGTTATTAAAGAAATGATTGAAAGAGGAATAAGTTCCAATTTAAAGAATGCTAAAGCGTTGATTGAAAGATTAGACAAACGTGTTTGGCCAGTTGTAGAAGACGTCATCAGAGAGCATCCAGTGTTGCTAAACCGTGCTCCGACACTTCATAGATTGGGTATTCAGGCTTTTGAACCAATACTTGTTGAAGGGAAGGCAATTAGACTTCACCCACTTGTTACAACAGCTTTTAATGCCGACTTTGATGGTGACCAAATGGCTGTCCATGTTCCATTATCTGAAGAAGCGCAAGCTGAAGCACGTGTATTGATGCTAGCATCGAATAATATTCTCGCTCCAAAAGATGGTAAACCAATCGTTACACCATCACAAGACATGGTATTAGGGAACTATTACTTAACAATGGAAGCTGCCAGCGAACCGGGAGAAGGCTCATACTTTTCTAACTTTGATGAAGTTATGTTAGCTTATGAGAACGACTACATTAGTTTACATTCAAGAATTGCTCTTAAAATTGATAGTCATTTACTTCCAAAAGCTGATTTTCTTGAAGCAGAAGACACTGATGATATTGGCTTTATGCAGTCCAATAACATTCTGTCTTTTATGAGAAGGGTACCTAAACAATTTACTTCACATTACTTGGTAACTACACCTGGAAAACTAATATTCAATAAAATTTTACCAGATAGCTTCCCTTATATAAATGAACCAACTGAGTTTAATTTAAATGTGGAAACACCTAGCAAATACTTCATTTCTCCAGGAAAGAACATTCCTGAATTAATCAAATCAATGCCACTTGTTTCTCCTTTTAAAAAGAAATTCTTATCTTTAATTATTGCGAAAATCTTTGAAAAATATAAAATCAACGAAACTTCAAAAATGCTTGATAAAATGAAAAACATTGGTTTCAAGTATTCGACTTTAGCGGGAATTACAGTTGCTGCTTCTGATGTTGAAGTTTACTCTAAGAAATCAGAAATCTTAGCTAATCATGATGAAAAAGTAGATCAAATCTATGAATTATATCAAGAGGGTATGCTAACTGATGATGAAAGAAAGAAACTGGTAATTGACGAGTGGACGCAAGCTAAAGAAGAAATCCAAGAAGGACTAATTGCTGAACTTAATGATGAAAACCATATCTTTATGATGAGCGATTCTGGAGCCAGAGGTAATGCGTCAAACTTTACCCAGCTTGCAGGGATGCGTGGTTTGATGGCCAACCCAAGTGGAGGAATCATCGAATTACCTATTAAAGCATCGTTTAGAGAAGGTTTAACGATGTCTGAGTTCTTTATCTCTACCCATGGTGCGAGAAAAGGTTCGACAGATACGGCCTTGAAGACAGCTGAGTCAGGATATTTAACTAGACGTTTAGTTGATGTTAGCCAAGATGTTGTTATTTCCGTTGATGATTGTGGAACTGATAAAGGTATCTGGGTTGAAGAAATATTAAACAGAGATAACGCTGTTATCGAAGGTTTGGAAGAAAGAATCACCGGAAGATATGCTTCTCAAGATATAGTACATCCTGAAACGGGTGAGTTGATCGTTGAAAAGAACAAATATATCAGTATGCAGGTGGCGAGAAAAGTTGCTAATGCAGGAATTAAAACTGTTTCTATTAGAACGGCGTTAACTTGTACGGCTGAAGTGGGAATTTGTCGTAAGTGTTATGGACAAAACCTAGCAACTGGCGAAAAAGCTGAAGTTGGTGAGTCTGTAGGGATTATTGCCGCTCAGTCAATTGGAGAACCAGGTACACAGTTAACGATGAGAACCTTCCATACAGGTGGTGTTGCCGGAGATGATATCACCCAAGGTTTACCGCGTGTTCAAGAGTTGTTTGAAGCAAGAAAATCTAAATCAAAAGCAATCATTTCTGAAATCGGTGGAGTCGTTTCAAGAATCGAACCCGTTGAAGAAAGATTCATCATTTATGTTAAAAGTGATATTGAAGAAAAACATTATGAGACTAACTCAAATGTTCAGCCTCGTGTTGAAGAAGGCCAAGTAATTACTGCAGGAACACAATTAACTGATGGAACAATTAACCCAAAGGAACTCTTAAGAGTTACAAATATGGAAACTGTTCAAGAATATATTCTATCAGAAGTTCAAAGAGTGTATCGCTCTCAAGCAGTTGACATTGCTGACAAACACATCGAAATTATTGTTAGACAAATGTCAAAACGTTTAACAGTAATATTAGAAGGAGACACGGAATTATTACCTGGTAGTCAAGTTTCTATTGCCCAATTTATTGAAGCGAATAAGAAAGCTTTCAAACTAGGTCTAAAACCGGCAGTAGCAAGACCGATTCTACTTGGAATCACAAAAGCGAGTTTGAAATCGGATTCTTTCCTATCAGCAGCTTCGTTCCAAGAAACAACAAGAGTCTTGACTGATGCAGCTATTAGAGGCAAAAAAGATCCTTTATTAGGATTAAAAGAAAATGTTATTATTGGTGGGCTGATTCCAGCAGGAACCGGAATTCTTAGAGACACAGAGTTCTATTATGAAAAACCTGAAGAAGAAGAGGATCTATTTGATAATTTCGAAGAATAAAAAGTTTTAGCCGCAAAGGATTAAATCTTTGCGGCTTTCTTTTCCTCTTATATATATAAAAAATAAATAAAAAATGAGCTTTAAAAACAATTGAAAAATCGCAAAATAACGCCAATAAAAGTCAATAAAATCAATGTTTTTAAAAAGGTTCAAAAAAAACAAAAAAACAAGAATAAAATAGTTGACATGGTATTGAGGGTATGATAGAATAATTAGGCGTGTGAAAAGCGCAAGAAACAAAACGATCTTTGAAAACTAAACATATGAAGAAACAAACAACA
>OBJA01000346.1_pt1 | contig 42250 bp, 42 predicted proteins | sample 1519751 | NCBI WGS metagenome assembly OBJA01 (sample SAMEA3881238, study PRJEB22517) | soil metagenome | biome: lake sediment; feature: soda lake sediment; material: sediment, water from around vicinity | place: India | collected 2013-12-23 | depth 3 m
GCAAGTTTTGCAGGTTTTAATCTGTATTAGGTTATTGGGTTATTGGGTTATTGGGTTATTGGGAGATTGGGAGATTGGGTTATTGGGTTATTGGGTTATTGGGTTATTAGGTTATTAGGTTAAGACTTACCCAAAAAAGTCATAGCCTCATAACATCTTAATTCCCAAATAAATCAATGTCCCAATAACTTAATAACCCAATAACCCAATCTCCCAATCTCCCAATAACCTAATAACCCAGTAACCTAATAACTCAATAACTTAATAACCCAGCATCCCAATAACCCAATAACCCAATAACCCAATAACCCCCACCCTGTCATATTCCATGCCTTAACTGGATAAAATTCTTCAGGGTAAAGCGCAGGGACAGCTTTTGCTTTTCCAGGGAGTTGACATGCCTGTAGGACATCTGCAGATATTTTTTCCATGGTCCTTTCAGGTAAAATGGCAATTGATAATTATTGACATTCCAGCCAGCTTTTTCAAGACGTTTTCGGGCAGTGGGAAAAAGGATGATAAATTCTTCCTCCAGCTTCAGTACAATCTTCGGGTCGATCTGCCCCAGGTAAGAGATCAGGGAGATTCGCTCCAGGGGGTCCATAAATCTGGGGTCGGCACTCATGGCCGATACACCGAAGTTTACCTGGTACTTTCTCAGGTTGCGGATGGCCTGCAGGGGGAGAAAAAAACTTTCAGGGGTGGCACCTGTTTTTCGACTGAAGGCTTCCGGGCTGCCCGCCTTGAGGCTGACACGCACAAACACTTTTTTGAATTTTGAAAGCTCCCGGGCATATTCCTCGTGATTGCCCAGAAGGATCCCGTTGGTTTCAACAACAAATAATTTCAGGTGGGATTTTTCGGTCAGCTCCAACAATTCAAGCAGATGATTAAAACCTAAGGTAGCTTCTCCGTCCGAGATCCGAATCTTATCTATGCGGGGATGCATCGAGGCAATATCTGAGAGGATCTCAAAGACATCTTCAGGAGAATAGTAATCCTGGACCAGATCCAGGTCATCGCGGGTTTCGTGGCTCCAGCAAAACAAACAACGAAGGTTGCAACCAACAACATAACCCGTGGCTATACCTGTTCCATAATCAGGGGTTGTTCCAAAGCGAAGGTATTTGCGCTTATTGCCTTTGATGATCAAGCCCTCGGTTCTGAGGGTCAATTCCAAAGGGTCGTAAAGGGGATTTGCTGCTGCGGCTTCCATGATTGATCCAATAGTAATAAAAAACTCCCGGCTGATAAATTTTAAGGATAAATTTACAATTTTTACCAACCAGCAGCAAAGGCCGGACGAATAAAAATTAAAAATTTGTTTTCTCCAGGTCGGACAACGGAAGTTCAGACCAAACATCATCCCAGGACCAGCCTTCATCTTCAAGGTATGCAAGCAAAAGCCTCCGTCGCAGGCTGATCCTGTTATAAAATGCCTCCTGATCGGATTGCTTCACGGGAATTCCATGGTTTTTCAGCACTCCGGCCATGGGTATGCCAGGGGCCTCTTTGGAAGGCTTAATATACTGCTGCTGCAGGCTGCCTGCATACCCGGCAATGGCTTTTTTCAGGGAAGTGACAACATGTGCTGAAAGAGTATGCTCCTGGGGAATACTGCTTTGGATGATATGAATGGTTTCGTCCACAATTGCCAGATTCACTGAAACCGACTTCTTGCTCACCGTTGTATGAAAATTATTTACTACCGGATAATCTATATGTTGCTGCATCAAATCAATAATCAAAAGATTCAGCTCCTGGAATGGTTTTTCAAGGTTTCTAAGGTCCTTCCCGTTCCAGGCATTCGAAATGATTGACAAGGGATTATCACCCAGGGAATTCACATACCCGCTGATAGTACGTTTATGATTATCAGCTTGTATGACCGGAATAAAATAGGTGACTGCCGAAGTGATCAGGATCAGGCCCGAAAAGGACACAGCTGATATATATATCCGGTATGCATTCGTGGCAGCCATCAGATCACCATTTCCCATTGTGGAGAGGTTATACCCGATGAAGTAAGCCTTATCCCATAATCCAACAGGTTCTTTGGTGATGGCATCAACTACGGATCCTTCATATGCAGCAACTATTAAAAAATTACCCAGCCAGAACAAAAGTATCCAGATGCTTAGGATTACCAGCAAGGTTGTTGCACCGCAAACGATAAGAATTCTTGCCTTCCCCCTTTTGCCTGAAAGAATGTAAAAAACTTTCCAAACTGCACGGGTCGACCATTTGGTCAGCAAGCCTGCCCCCGAAGGTACGAAGGCCGTGTAAACCACATCTGCCATCAACACAACCACAATCAGCACTCCTATAATCATTACCAGATAATCCATATTTTACTGGTTCAAATTAATTCACTAAAATTAAAACAAATTGAGACAAACAAGAAGGGGTTTGCATTAAAATCATTCATTGTAAATGAATTTCGGAATGATGTGACAGCAAAAGGATCAAGCCCAACCCATGAGCCCCGAATGATTTAAAGAAAAAGGAAGACTAAATAATTAAATTTTTTATATTTGGTTGGTAAAAAAAATAAATCCATGAACCAGCAGGTAACTGATTACATCCAAAATGCACCGGTTGAACAAGCCGGGATTATGAAGCAGATCCGTGAATTGATCCATGAATCGGTACCCGGTGTAACCGAAGAGTTCAAGTGGAGCCGTCCGGTTTTCAGATCAGGCAGGGATTTCGCCTATTTTAAAGTTGCAAAAACATACCTGACCCTGGGATTTTTCAACTTCGAAAAACTTCCAGACCCACACAACAAGCTGGAGGGAAGCGGCAAAGACATGCGCCACATCAAGCTGAAATCTTCAGCCGATATTGATACCCAATTACTCGGCAGCTGGTTCAGAATCGCCTCGCAATAGTTTTTCAACATAAAATTTCCCATCATAACAGGAGACCTTAACGGTCTCTTTTTTTTTTGTTTCCATCAGGAAGAAGAAGATCCTGTAGATGAACCTCTTACAACCCACTTCTCATTCAATTCTCACAAATTGCAAAAAATCATCCACCCGGGCTCCTTCTTTTTCTATTAAATATAAATGAAAATTAGTAAATTGCAGAGAAGAAGGCAGAAACATTTACCAATTTTCGTTATCGGAAAGGCAAACGTCAGCATCCATGGAGGACCACAAAAGAAAGAGAACTGCATTGATTTCGGGAGGGAGCAGTGGGATCGGGCTGGCCATTGCCAAAAGGCTTGCAGAGGAAGACATTCACATTACAATAGCTGATATCCAGCCACCCCGGGAGAAGATCCCCTCCGGGGGTGGTTTTATTCAATGCGATGTAACCAATACCCTCGCTATCGACCAGCTTTACCAGCAGGTTGCCGCTCAGCCCGGCCTGCCCGACATTTTGATATGCAATGCCGGCAGGGGCATTCATGAAAAACTCACCGAGGGAGATCCCCGCAAATGGCAGGCGGTTTTTGAGGTAAATGTGATGGGGGCCCTGGGATGTATCCGTTCGTTTGTACCCCCAATGCTCGAGAAGGGATATGGGGATGTGGTGTTCATCTCTTCGGTTTCGGCCCATCAGCCTTACCCCTATGGCGGGATTTATGCAGCCAGCAAATCAGCCCTTGAAGTGATTGCCGAAACTTTGCGCCTGGAAACCATGGGACAAATACGGGTGATTGTTCTGGCGCCAGGAACCACTGATACTGGCTTCTTTTCCAACATGCTTGCAGGAGATCGCTCCCTTGACGAAATGGGCTTTAAAGCCATTTCAGCCCGGCAGGTTGCCGACAGCCTCTGGTTTGCCCTGAACCAATCCAGGGCCCTTAGTATCAATAAAATTACATTAAGGCCTACGGGTCAGGTTTTCTGAAGGAGTAACGATATGGGAAAAAAGATACTGATAAGCGGGGGGGCAGGTTTTATTGGCTCCCATCTGGCCGACGAACTCTTACAGCATGGATATGAAGTGAGGGCTTTCGATAACCTCTCCCCCCAGGTTCATGGCCCTGATGCCTCCAGGCCAGCCTACCTGGATGCGCAGGTTGAATTTATACGGGGGGATGTACGCGATAAAGGAGCCTTGAATAAAGCAGTGAAGGGTATGGATGCCGTTTTTCATTTTGCAGCCATGGTGGGTGTGGGGCAAAGCATGTACCAGATGGCAGAATATACCGAGGTAAATAATCTGGGTACTGCCAATCTTTTGTCGGCCCTTGTGGAAAACCCTGTGGAGAAACTTTTGGTAGCATCCAGCATGAGCATCTATGGAGAAGGTTTATATATCGATAAGGAGGGGATAACCCATTCACAGTGTGAGCGCGGGCTTATGCAGCTCAAACAAGGAAGATGGGAGGTTTATGACCAGCTGGGCCGGGTCATGCAACCGGCAGCAACTCCCGAAGACAAACAACCCATGCTCTCGAGTATTTATGCCCTTTCGAAATACGACCAGGAGAGAATGAGCCTGATTGCCTCACGGGCCTATAACATTCCTGCTGTGGCATTACGATTCTTTAATGTATATGGTACCCGCCAGGCATTATCAAACCCTTATACCGGTGTGCTGGCAATATTTGCTTCAAGGCTGCTGAACAACCAACCCCCTATGATCTTCGAGGATGGCGGACAGCTTCGCGATTTTGTGAATGTTAAAGATGTTGCCTGTGCCTGCCGCCTTGCCCTGGAAAATCCCCGGGCATCGGGGCTGGCATTGAATATAGGCAGCGGTGGCAAATATACCATTACCCAAATTGCCCTTGAGATGGCCAGGGTATTGGGCAAAGATCACATTGAACCTGTGGTCACCGGGAAATACCGCGTGGGCGATATCAGGCATTGCTATTCTGATATTTCTCTTGCAGGAAAAATACTGGATTATTCCCCCGGGGTGAATTTTGAACAGGGGCTTGGGGAGCTCGCCGCCTGGCTGGAAGGCCAGATTGCCCTGGACAGGGTTAATGAAGCAAGCAGGGAACTGGCGGCCCGTGGTTTAACAATATAATGACGAGGATCATGAATAATGAAATAAATGGAGGACTTCAACCGGGTATTGTCCAATGGTTCAGGCCAGGTGAATACCAACAGGTAGAAAGAGTACTGCAAGATATACGCCAGCTTAACATTTCCAGGATACGAACCGGGATTTCATGGGCCGACTGGCATTCCGAAGGAACCAGCCAATGGTACGACTGGCTTTTGCCACAGCTTGACAAACAAGTGGAGATACTGCCCTGCTTTTTATATACTCCCCCTTCTCTTGGTCTTTCAGCCAAAGTTTCCTCTCCGCCAAAAGATTCAAAAGCATATGCTGATTTTCTGGATGTCATGATCACCCGCTACGGGCAATTCTTTGAATGGGTTGAACTATGGAATGAGCCCAACAACCAGCTTGAATACGATTACACCCTGGACTTTGCCTGGCAAAGATTTGCCGACATGATAGGCAAGGCCGGATATTGGGCAAAAAAAAGAGGCAAAAAAACCCTCCTGGGAGGGATGAGCCCCGTTGACCCCAACTGGCTGCAAATGATGATCGACCTTGGAATCCACCAGGTGATTGATGCTTACGGCATCCATGGATTCCCGGGAGTTTACGATCAGCAGTGGAAAGGATGGCAGAAATCGATCGCGGAGGTAAGGCAGGTGCTGGACCAGAATAAAATATCAGCCAACATATGGATCACTGAAGCTGGATTCTCCACCTGGCAGCATCACGAGCTTAAACAATGGCAGGAATTCAAAAATTTACTTAACTCAGGCCTTGAACGGCTCTACTGGTACAGCATGTATGATCTTGACCCGGAGTTGCCCACTGTGGGAGGATTCCATATGGATGAACGCGATTACTTCTTCGGGATCAAAACAGCTGATGGAAAAGAAAAACTCCTTTATAAACTTTGGAAAAAAGGGCTGAAGCATTCCGATGATCATCCATACCTGCAGGAATCTTCCCCTGGAATTGTAAAAGAGAAATATTCACTGATCACGGGAGGTGCAGGTTTTATCGGGACCAACCTGGCAAAGGCCCTTTTGGAATCGGGCAAAAAAGTAATGATTTTTGACAGCCTGGCCCGTCCAGGGGTTGAAAACAACCTGAAATGGCTTCATGAAAGATATAAGAATAATCTAAATATTCATATCGCCGACATCCGCAACCGTCGGGCTGTTGAACAATCCGTTAAGAATGCCGACGAAATCTTTAACTTCTCGGCCCAGGTAGCGGTAACAACTTCCCTTGAAAACCCAGTTCACGATTTTGATGTCAACATCGGGGGGACAATGAACCTTCTGGAAGCCATCCGGAAATACAACAAATCGGCCCCCCTGATCTTTACTTCAACAAACAAGGTATATGGGGGGCTTTCAGACTTGAATGTTATTTCCAATGGCTGGAGATATAATCCCGCGGACAATCATCTGAAGGTCTATGGCATTGGGGAGACGCGTCCGCTTGATTTTCACAGCCCCTACGGTTGTTCAAAGGGAGCTGCCGATCAGTATGTGCTGGATTATTGCAGGTCGTTTGGGCTGAACACCATCGTGTTCAGAATGAGCTGCATTTATGGACCCCATCAGCTGGGAACCGAAGATCAGGGCTGGGTGGCCCATTTTGTGATCCGCATATTGGAAGGATTGCCCATAACCATATATGGCAACGGCCAGCAGGTGCGCGACATCCTGTATGTTGAGGACCTGGTAAAAGCATTTATCTCGGGTATCCACCATATGGATGTTCTGGCGGGAAATGCCTTCAACATCGGGGGTGGCCCTGAAAATACTGCCAGCCTGCTGGAGGTCATCAACCTGATAACCCGTATCGTTGACATGCCAGCCGAAATTCATTATGAGAAATGGCGCACGGGCGATCAGCTGTATTATGTATCCGACATTCGCAAATTTGGGAGGGCCACTGACTGGCAACCCAAGTTTTCTGTTGAGGATGGGGTCAGTTTGCTGATCAGCTGGTTGTCGGAAAACCGGAGTTTTCCAGTTTCCCATAAAAAAAAGGTATTCTTATGAGCACAGCAAAAACCCGGGAGAGGCAGCAAGCCCCTGCCCGTGAATTGGATTGTATGAAAGCAGCCGTAATTGTCAAAGAAGGAATGGCCGAAGCCAGGCATTTTCCCCTTCCTGAGCCCGAAGAGGGGCAGGTAAGGGTGCGTATGCTGGGATGTGGGTTATGTGCCTCCAACATTCCCTTATGGGAAGGCAGGCCCTGGTTTCAGTATCCTACAGAACCAGGTGTACCTGGCCACGAAGGATGGGGCATTATTGAGGCAGTGGGTCCGGGAGTTCATGAACTGCAACCCGGACAAAGGGTGTGCTTTCTCTCCGACAAAGCCTATGCCACCCACGATCTTGCATGGGCCAGCCAGGTAGTGGAAATTCCCGGGCATTTTCATGATCTGCCATTCCCGGGAGAACCTCTGGGCTGTGCCATGAACATTTTTGACCGCAGTGATATCCTGCCGGGCCAATGGGTAGGAATTGTAGGAGCAGGCTTCCTGGGTTTGCTGCTGATACAGCTGTGCAAGGCCGCCGGAGCCAGAGTCATAGCCATCTCAAAAAGGCAGTTCTCATTACAAGCAGCCCATCAGGCCGGTGCCGATCATATCATCCCGCTGGACGATCACTGGAAGATCATTGAAAGAGTAAAGCAGCTGACAGGTGAGCAACTCTGCCAGAGGGTTATTGAAGCCACAGGCAAGGAATGGCCTTTGAATCTTTCGATCGAGGTCACCGGAGTCAGAGGCAGACTGATGGTTGCAGGCTTTCACCAGGATGGCATGCGGCAGGTAAACATGCAGATGCTTAACTGGAGGGGAATTGACCTGATCAGCACCCATGAGCGCGAACCCACGGAGTATATCAGGGGAATGAAAAAAGCCATCGCGGCCATTGAACAGAAGCGAATGAATCCCCGGCCATGGTTTACCCACCAGTTTGCCCTGGAAGATATTGCCACAGCCTTTAACCATCTTGTCCAACGCCCTGAAGGTTTCATCAAAGGCCTGATCATCTTTTAAAACCAAAAAAAATATGCAACAGGAGATTCTTGAGAATAAATCAACTTCATTGCAAAAGCCGGCACTTGGGTTTCTGGGCCTGGGCTGGATCGGCAGAAACCGTATGGAGGTCATCCTGAATGAAGGATGTGCTTCGGCAATATGTATTTCAGAACCCGATGAAGAGAACCTGAGGCAGGCTCTTCAGAAGGCGGATGGTGCCCGGTTAACCAAAGACATGGATGATATGGTCAAAGACCCCCAGGTTGATGCCGTAGTGATTGCCACTCCCAGCGCTCTGCATGCTGAGCAATCCATCCAGGCACTTCAGCATGGCAAGGCGGTATTCTGCCAGAAGCCTTTGGGAAGGACGGCCCCTGAAGTAACTGAAGTGGTGGAGGCTTCGCGCAAAGCCAACCGGCTTCTGGGGGTTGACCTCTCCTACCGCCACACCCGGGCCATGAAGGCGATTTACCCGCTGATCAGCAATGGGCATCTGGGCGATATCTTTGCCGTTGATTTGGTATTTCACAATGCTTATGGTCCCGATAAACCCTGGTTCTACGACATCAAACAATCAGGCGGTGGCTGTGTTATGGACCTGGGGGTTCACCTGATTGACCTGGCTTCATGGTGCCTGAATTTTCCAGAAATTGATTCAGTTCAAAGCACTTTGTTTTTCCAGGGCCGAAAGCTGGATTCCTTTGATGAACAAGCCGAGGATTTTGCAAGTGCCAGTATGCAAACCAGGGAAGGAGCAGTCATCAACCTGCAGTGCTCATGGAACCTTCCCGCAGGGCGTGATGCCATCATTCAGGCTAACTTTTATGGCACACGCGGGGGGGCATCGTTTCGCAACATCAACGGCTCCTTCTATGATTTCATTGCCGAGAAATATGAAAAAACCCGAACCCAGCTGCTTTCTGCTCCTCCCGATGACTGGATGGGAAGAGCAGGGGTGCATTGGGTAAGGCAGCTGGTGAGCAACCCCGGATTTGATGCACAATCGGCCAGGGAATTCATAAAAACCGCGGAAATAATCGACATGATCTATGGGCGCTAAATCCATTCGGATACTGATGACTGCCGACACTCTGGGGGGTGTCTGGAACTATTCCATCGACCTTTGCCGTTCTTTGCAGAACTACCCGGTTGAATTTCACCTGGCTACCATGGGAGCTCCCCTGAATGAGTCACAGCGCAGACAACTTGATGATATTCCTGAAGTGAACCTTTACGAAAGCAACTTTAAGCTGGAGTGGATGCATGATCCATGGGAGGATACAGAAAAGGCATACCAATGGATACGGCAACTATACCTTGATATTAGGCCGGATCTGATGCATTTTAACAATTATGCCCAGGCCCAATATCCCTGGGAGGTTCCCGTACTGCTAACGGGGCATTCGTGCGTTCTGTCGTGGTGGAGGGCAGTTAAACAAGCCGAAGCCCCTGATAGCTGGGCAACTTATAAAACTGTTGTTTCAAAAGCCTTATCCGGGGCCGACATGATAGTGGCCCCCACGGCTTCCTTTTTGCAGGAACTGAAAAACATTTATGGCTTTTCAGCCCACAGCCAGGTGATCCATAATGCCCGCATTATTCCTGAACAGCCGGATATGCCCCAAGAACCCTTCATCCTGTGTGCAGGAAGACTTTGGGATGAAGCAAAGAATATCCAGGTTTTGACTGAGCTTGCCCGGGATCTTCCATGGCCGGTTTATGTGGCTGGTGAAAACAAGCACCCAGTTACCAAAAAGGTCCTGCAAACAAATAACATTCATTATCTGGGTGCACTAACTCCAGAGGATCTTTTCAATTGGATGAAAAGAGCTTCCATTTATGTGCATCCGGCACATTATGAACCCTTTGGCTTTTCAGTGCTTGAAGCTGCACAACTGGATTGTGCCCTTGTTCTTTCCGGCATCGCTTCCCTGAAAGAACTCTGGGATGATGCTGCCCTTTTCACAGATCAGCGAGATCCCAAAACCATAACCCACGCTTTGAAACGTCTGATTGAATTGCCCGTGATATTGAACGACTACAGCAGGCGTGCAGCCGAAAGAGCCAGCCGGTATCGTCCACACATTATGGCAAAAACTTATTTCGAATGCTACAATGATTTAAAGGAACAATCTGCCAAAAGAAAAATCTCTCTTATCGGATCTGAGCTATGAAAATCGCACTATTCTATCATTCAATGTATTCCGACTGGAACCATGGCAATGCACATTTCCTTAGGGGTATGGTTCAGGAGATGCAAAAAACAGGCCATAAGGTCATTGTTTTTGAGCCTGCAACAGGCTGGAGCATGCAGAACCTGTTGAAAAACCAGGGTAACAAGCCCCTTGAGGAATTCCGCAGATATTTTCCTGACCTGTATTCAACTGTATATGATCTGAACACACTGGATTTTCAGGCAGAGCTTCAGGACACCGACCTGGTCATCGTGCATGAGTGGAATGAACCGGAACTAATTTCTACCCTTGGGCAGCTGAAGGAAAGTCTGGGTTATGTATTGTTGTTTCATGACACCCACCACAGGGCTGTATCCGCTCCTGGAACACTTGCACAGTTTGACCTTACCCATTATGATGGGGTACTTGGGTTTGGAGAAGTCATTAAAGATATCTATCTGAGAAACGGATGGGTGAAAAAAGGCTGGACCTGGCACGAAGCTGCCGACACCAATACCTTCAGGCCGCTGGATTATCCAAAAATCGGAGATCTGGTCTGGATCGGCAACTGGGGGGATGAGGAGCGATCGGAAGAACTGCACGAGTTTCTGATAAATCCGGTGAAGGAGCTCAAATTGAAAGCCAGGGTTTATGGGGTGCGCTATCCCATAGAGGCCATTGACGCCCTCACCCAGGCAGGAATAGAATATTGTGGCTGGCTACCAAACTTCAAAGTACCCGAGGCATTCTCGCAATATAAGGTAACAGTTCATGTTCCACGCCGCCCTTATGCAGAGCAGCTGCCCGGCATCCCTACCATCCGGATGTTTGAAGCCCTGGCATGCGGCATTCCCCTTGTCAGCTCTCCCTGGAAAGATACCGACAACTTGTTTACCGTTGACCATGATTACCTGATGGCCCACGACAAGCATGAGATGAAGGAAAAACTCTCACGCATTCTGACAGACGAAGAATTTGCCCGGCAATTGGCTACCAACGGTTTAAAGACGATCCGGGAACGCCATAGCTGCGTCCACCGTTTGCAGCAGCTTGAAGGCATTTGCCGGGAACTGGGGTTGAATCCGCAGATCATTGAACTTCAACAGCTTTGATATGGGACCGCAAAGAAATAAGATCGCATTTTTTGGCTCAAGCCTGGTGTCAGCCTTCTGGAATGGTGCCGCTACATATTACCGGGGCATTATCAGGGCACTGCATGAAAGGGGCTATGAAATCACCTTCTATGAACCCGAAGCCTATAACCGGCATCTTCACCGCGACATAGAAGACCCTGATTGGGCAAAGGTGAAGATCTACCAGGCCAGTCATGACGATATCCTGCATATGTTACAGCAGGCATCCACTGCTGATATTATCATCAAGGCCAGTGGTGTAGGAATATTTGACGAGCTCCTTGAGCGGGAAGTTGCCAGGCTGAAGCAGGAAAACAACGTGGTAATTTTCTGGGATGTAGATGCCCCTGCCACCCTGGAACGCATGGACAAGGATCGGGGAGATGCCTTCAGGCAGCTGGTCCCGCATTACGACCTCATCCTGACCTATGGGGGAGGTGAACCCGTTACCCGGGCTTACCTGGAAAAAGGAGCAAAGGAATGTATTCCTGTTTACAATGCCCTGGATACCTCTACCCATTTCCCGGTTGAACCCGGGGAACGGTTTGGGGGGGACCTTGGCTTTCTGGGTAACCGTCTGCCCGACCGTGAAAAGCGTGTTGAAGAATTCTTTCTGAACGTAGCCAAAAGTCTTCCCCAGCATCAATTCATCCTAGGGGGTAGCGGATGGCAGGATAAATCATTGCCTCAAAACGTACGCTATATAGGCCATGTGTATACGCGTGATCATAATGCCTTTAATTGCTCACCCAAAGCTGTGCTGAACATCAGCCGCGACAGTATGGCCCTTTATGGCTTTTCCCCTGCTACCCGGGTTTTTGAAGCAGCCGGGGCTGCAGCATGCATCATAACAGACCATTGGGAAGGAATTGACTATTTTTTCGAACCAGGAATCGAAATCCTGGTCGCCTGCAACGGGCAGGAGGTCATCAACATTCTTCTGGAACTTTCGCCTGAAAAAGCAGCCCGCATCGGCCAGGCTGCTTACCAAAGGGTCATCTCGGCCCATACTTACCAACATCGCGCCCGGCAGGCCGATGATATTTTCCGTAAACACCTGAACACTGAAAAAATTAGATTATGAAATTCGTAATCATCGGCTTATCCATTACTTCATCCTGGGGCAACGGGCATGCAACAACATATCGCGCCCTGCTTAGCGAATTATCAGCATTGGGCCATGATATTCTGTTCCTGGAACATGATGTTCCATACTATGCCGGGAACCGCGACTTGCCAGATCCCCCTTTCTGTAAGGCCCAATTATACAATTCACTGCAGGATCTGCAAACTCATTATCAGGATGAGGTGCAACAGGCCGACGTGGTAATAGTAGGCTCCTATGTTATTCAGGGGGCAGCCGTAGGACGATGGGTGGTGGAAACAGCCAAAGGAATCACTGCTTTTTATGATATCGATACCCCCGTGACTCTGGCCAAACTTAGGCGGCATGAATATGAATACCTGGAACCGGAGCTTATTAAAAACTATGATGTTTATTTTTCCTTCACAGGAGGACCAACACTTTCGCTGCTGGAACAAGAATATGGTTCGCCGGCTGCCCTGGCCCTGTATTGCTCAGTTGACCCTATATTATATTTTCCCGAAGAAGTACCCGAGGTCTGGGATCTGGGTTACCTGGGAACATACAGCCCCGACCGGCAGCCCGGACTTGAGAACCTACTTTGCAACACGGCCCGTAAAATGCCCCGGGGAAGATTTGTAGTTGCCGGACCACAATATCCTGATTCCATCCTCTGGCCGCCCAACGTTGAACGTATCAATCACCTGCCTCCCTCCAGACACAGGTATTTCTACAATGCCCAGCGGTTTACTCTCAATATCACCAGGCAGGATATGATCCAGGCTGGGTACTCCCCCAGTGTACGCCTGTTTGAGGCAGCGGCCTGCTCGATACCCATCATTTCGGATTACTGGCAGGGATTGGAAACCTTTTTTGAACCTGGTAAAGAAATCCTCATTGCAGAAACAGCCAGCCAGGTGATGAATTACCTTAAGGCAACATCCGAGGAAGAACGTCAAAAAATCGGAGCAAATGCCCGCAGAAAAATCCTGAAGTACCATACGGCGGCCTCAAGAGCCCGCCAACTGCAGGACTATATCCTGGAGATTTTGAAAACCCACAGAAAGACGCAGGAGGATTTTACACCATTGTATTAATCCAATTGTTTTTTTATGAAAAAGAAAGCCATCATTCTGGATCTTGACAACACCATTTTCCCGGTGGATTCCATCGGCGAGAGACTGTTCAGAGATTTTTTCAAACTTGTTGAAGATAGCGGAGAGTTTGAAGGAGATATGGAGCAGTTGAAAAAAGACATCATGAGTAAACCCTTTCAGGGGGTTGCTGATGAATATAAATTTAGTGACAATCTGAAGCAGCAGAGCGATCGATTGCTGGAAGATCTTTCCTATGAAGGGGAAATTGTTGCTTTCGAAGATTTCGATGTGATCCGGGCTTTGCCCTGTTTGAAATTTATTGTTACGGCAGGATACCGCAAAATGCAACAGAGCAAGATCGACCGCCTGGAGCTAAAGCGGGATTTCCGGGAAACCATCATCATTGACCCCAAATATACGGATAAAACAAAAAAAGATGTCTTCGCCGACATCCTAAAACGCTATAACCTCTCTCCTGAAGAAGTGCTTGTAATAGGTGACGATCCGGATTCAGAAATAAGATATGCAGAAGATTTGGGCATTGAAGCAGTATTGTACGATCAGGCCGGTTTGAACAAAAATATTGGACAGTCCGAAAAGATCATGAGCTTTTACCAGCTAAACATTCAATGTTTCTGAAAAAGTACCTTCTCATAGATCTTTTCTGTAACCATTGATTTTGGGCCTCCTTATATTAAGCAGGAAATTTTCCTTCTTCAAGGGTGAAGTATGATATTGCCAGAAAAGGTAAATGATGTGAGCCAGGGTGCTTTGCATCTCAGAGAGATTATCAGGTTTGTTCATGAAGATATTGGCGCCCAGAACAAAAGCCTCTTCCGCAATTTCATCACCCGTTTCCCTGCCTGCATAGATGCCAATTGCAAGCTCCCTGAATTTCTGATCCGATCGGATCAGCGCCAAGCTTTCCATAGCTCCCATTGCTGGAAGGTCTGCATCCAGAAATAAAATATGGGGAAGTTTCATTACACAACGGTGCAAGTATTCCATCAACTGCTTGTCATCCCTTACCTGTTTCACCAGGGTCTTGACCCTGACAGCCGCTACTGCCTCCCTGAAAAATTGGCAATCATCCTCATGGTCCCCGGCCAGAATTATTTGCAGTATCTGCTTCATAACAAGCATCTTTTTAAGTGGTATCAAGCATCAGATACCTGCTCTTCTTTTTTTCAATGATTCTTTGAAATTCAGTGGGAGTCAGTCCGGTTGTTTTCTTGAACTGATTGGAAAGATGTGCCACACTGCTGTAGTTCATTTTCCAGGCTACTTCCGTAAAAGTCAACTTATCATCAATGATTAACTCCTTTACCCGTTCAATACGCTGAAGTATCAGGTAAGTCTCAATTGAACTATAGGTAGCCTCGGAAAATACTCTGGAAAGATAACTGTAGCTTAGGTTCAGCTTGCGGGAGATGTATACTGAGATCCTTGGATCGGGAAGCTTGTCGTTCATATATACCACTTCAAGGATCAGCTGCTTGATCTGCTGAACTAACGAACTCTTATGATCATCTACTATCTCAATACCATACTTCTTGAGCGAGGCCTCGAGCTTCTCAAACTGCTTCTGCGACAGGTTGCCTTCAATATGGATAACACCCAGATCATTAATATCATAAGGAATCCCCATTTTTTCCAGATGTTCCTGTAGAATGATCTTACAAGCTAAATGTATGTCGTATTTAATATTGATTTTCATAAGCAGATTTTATCACAAAAAGAACAACCGCTATAATTTATTTGTTCAGATTTCCTTTTTAGTTTTAATTTTATATTTTTTAATCCTAAAAAATTCAAAATAAATAGAAATTGCATGTTCTTAAAGAACGCCAATGGAGACCTTACCGTGGATCTTCGTTCAAATATCGCGGCTGAAGGAAGGGCAAAGATCGTGTACGAGTACCTGATGAAATTTACAGATGATCCCCTTGTCAAGGAATCCCTCAGGTTTTTGATGACCCGGGAAGTGGCCCATGCGCAAATGTTTGAAGCTGCACTGGAAACCATTCAGCCCAACTTCCCCCCCGGGATACTGCAAAGCGACCCAAGATACAGCAATAAATATTTCAACATGTCGGACAGCGAAAGTTTCAGAGGCCCATGGAACAAGGGGATAAGTCCCGATCTGAAGGAAAATTGGGAATATATTGACAATCCTATAGACCATATTAAGGAAACAAACGGCATGTTAAAAGAAAAACCTCATGGCACCGATCGAACCGAGGATTCTGCTCAAAAGACCAATAAAACAATCAGTAAAGAACGTAATAAACTCATAAAAGAAAGTACTTCCCCTGATAAAGACGGGACCATGAGCTGGAAGATGAAACATTAAACATTGATTGCAATTATGCAGATTTATTTTTATCAGGGCCCTGAAGGTATCTTATAAGCCAGGGGCCCTGGTCTAATAATATAATCATGTAAGAAGATGACAAGATTATGTAAGGAATAATCACCCTTTCGTCCGTAACTTTATCTAAGAAAAACAAACGTTAATTATTAACTTTTTAATTTTTACCGCATGGAAACCAGATCAAACTTTCTAACCGGGTCATTTAATGATCTTGCAAGTGCTGAGCGGGCATACCATCTTCTTCGTGAGCGGGGATATGCCGATGATGAGATCAGCATCATTATGTCGGAGGATAGCATGAAAAAATATTTTAGCGATAAAGAAAAAGGGGAAAGCCAATTTGGCAACAAGGCGGCAGAGGGGGCAGGTGCCGGAGCAGGTATTGGTGGGGCTGTAGGTGCTGCAGCAGGCATCATAGTAGCCCTGGGGACCAGTGTTGTTGTGCCTGGGTTGGGATTCATCGTGGCTGGCCCCATTGCTGCGGGCCTGGCCGGAGCCGGCGCAGGTGGAATAACTGGTGGCATCATCGGCGCGCTCATTGGTGCGGGAATTCCTAAAGAAAGAGCCGAGAAATATGAAAAAGGCATTAAAGAAGGCAACATTGTCATTGGAGTACAATTGCGCACCGAGGAAGATGCAAGATATCTGGAAGCCGAATGGGGAAATTACGGGCATAACATCTACTGGTAATTTTTCTTTATACAATAAAAAGCACAGGATATGAAAAAGGACAGAAAACTGAAAGTGGCTGTTGTTACGGGTGCTTCCAGTGGAATAGGCAGGGCCACGGCTCATGAGTTTGCCCGCCGGGGATATATTGTTGTTTGTGCAGCCCGAAATCGCCAGGCCCTTGAAGAGGTTGTGGATGAATGCAAGGGAATGGGCAGTCAGGCCCTGGCTGTAGTGACAGATGTTAGTAGCGAGGATGAAATAAAAACTCTGGCCAGCACTGCATTCCATAAATACGGAAGCCTGGATGTATGGGTGAACAATGCAGCCGTCAGCCTGTTTGGACGCTTTGAACAAGTTCCCATGGCCGATATCCGCAAGGTGATTGAAACCAACCTGTTTGGCTACATATATGGTGCAAGGGAAGCCTTATCCTATTTCAGGGAACAGGGTTACGGCACCCTGATCAATGTATCTTCGGAGGTAGCCCTGAAGGGCCAGCCCTATACGGGGGCCTATGTTGCAACGAAAGCCGCCATAAAAGCCCTGAGCGAGAGCCTGCAGCAGGAGCTGATGGACGATACGAGGATAAACGTCTGTTCGGTGATCACAGGTGTTACCGACACCCCCATATTCCAGCATGCAGCAAATTACACAGGTCAGCAGGTTGTGGCCCCGAAGCCCGTTCACCCACCCGAAATGGTTGCAGAAACCATTGCCGATCTGGCCAAAAAACCTCGTAAGGAAGTATTTGCAGGCGCAGCCGGTTCAATGGCCTTGACAAAAGCCTTAACCCCTTCGGGGATGTACGACCGAAAAGTAAAAAAGAACATCGAACAGAATCATTTCCTTGAGGTGGCAACCGATGCTTCCCAGGGAAACCTGTATGATTCTTTCATGGACCAGTTGTATGGTGGTTGGATGATTCCCAATGAGAAGAAGAAATCTTCCCGGGCCTGGTTACAGGTTGGAATGGTAGCTGCCGGCTTTGGCCTGGCTCTTGCGGCTTTTTTAGGATACAGAAAGTACCAGATGAAGAGCAAAAAAACAACTACCCTTCTGGTACCCATGCAACAGACCCTTGAAGCCCGTTACCGCGTGGTTTAAGCCCGGATCTGCCAGGGTTCACTTTTCAGGAGCATTGTCTCCGGCTTGCCCTGTTTAATAACTTCTTTACCTAATGCTTCAATTTTATGAAAAATCCAGCCTACGAACCCATTCTGCGCCTGGTACCGGAGTATCTGGCTGATTACGACTCCTCAACAGTCATGTTGATGGCTTTGGGAAACTTCCTGCAGGGAGCAGACTTTTTCTCCTCCCTGGGCCTGGCACCCCCGGTTGAAAAGTTGGCCGGTGAAGTACATAAATATTCCAGGCAAATCCGCGAAAATATGTACTCCTGGACGGGGTTTATGGAAGCCATTCCTACGGATGATCTGCACAAGGTTTTCTCCGAACACATCTCCGAATGGGTGGTTCACAATTACCATCATAAAAGCTTTCCTGCAGTAGCCATTGGCTCGGCATCGGGTGCCATGACCCATCTTTATGCAGCCCTGGGAATTCCATGGCTCCCGCAGTCGTTTCTCATTCCTGTCAGGAAACCTTCATCACTGGGCATTGACGAGCCAGAGAAAACCATGGAATGGGCTTCCCGGCCCGCGCGCATTTTGCTTGAAAACAACCCCGACCTGCAGCTGCATCATGTGTTTGACCCGGTATACGACCGACTCATGCTGCAGTACATGACTCATTTCAGGATAAAAAAAATAAAACTGGGTATCAGCTATACCCGTTTTCTGAAAGAGTGTCTGCCCCCGGGAGGTACAATTTTCGTGGTAGATTGTAAAAGAAGCTGGCCGGTTACCCGTGTCGACAACCGGCACTATTTTCAGTTTGGATCCCTTGGAGGTGCCAATGAAAATGAATACCAGAAAGGGGGAACCCGAATCCGCGAATTCCTGAAAACACACAATGCCTCAGTGAGCAACTGGCAGGCCCCGGCCACCGACTGGGCCAGCCCCGAGGGTGAATGGGGCTTTGACAAATCCCTGCAGGACGATATTGAACAACTGGCCCGCCAGCAAGGATACAACATCAAAAGGATCGTCTTCCAGCAACCCGATCATCCTTCGGCTTTTGTAGCCGACATCTACCGCTGGCACAACAGGCAACGCAACATGCTTGCAAACCGCCTGGTGGCAGGATCCTTCATCCAGCCCGATCTGTGGTGGACCATGCGCACCGGTTCAGTCCCCTTTTGGATGAATTACAATTCAGAGGCTTCTGCCAGCCTTCTGGAAGAATACCTGGATCAGCAGGAAGCTTTCTCGGAGATCTTCCTGATGTTGTTTACCCACGGTATCGACAACCTCAACTCCCCTTCAGTGAACCGCTGGAAATCCATCCTGGGCAGGGCTAAAACCCTGGGACAATTCATGGGTGCCGACAGCCAAAAGCTCCCTCTTGATCTGCATTCATTCATCAAATACAACAGGGAGTTCCCGGTGAAGATTCAGGCAAGGTACCCCATCCCAGCACCCTTGTCACTGAATAAATTGTATGAGCTGCACATGCAGGATGCAGCCAAATACAAGCTGCAAATTCTTGATCTGGAGAAAGAAACAGCCATAAGCCCATTAACTGAAGAACCTGTAAAAACCCACACTTCAGAAATCAGCTGAACAAGGGATATAAATTGATATGTATGACAGATGTCTGGTCAAACTGGTCGGGAAGTGTGAAGTTCACCCCCGGGGCCCTTTATGAGCCTTCCTCGGAAGAGGAGCTGCAAAAGATTGTTCAAAAAGCCATTGAGGAGAAAAAGACTGTGCGTGCAGCAGGTGCCGGTCATTCGTCCACGCCCCTTGTGGTAACAAAAGATGTTGTGGTTTCCCTGAAGCAGTTCAGGGAGGTGGATCAGGTTGATATGGATCATTCCACAGCCTGGGTTGGGACAGGCCTCACCGTAAAGGAAGGAGGCAGCAAACTGCTCGAACACGGCCTTTCGCTGCACAACACCGGGGATGTTGACATACAATGCATCGCGGGAGCCATCAGCACGGGCACCCACGGAACAGGCATCAGGCTCCGCACCCTTTCTGCAATGCTCATTGGTTGCAGGATGATCTGTGCCGACGGAGAGATACGCGAGTTTACCGAGACAAAGGAGGGTAAGGATTTCTTTGATGCCATGCGGGTTTCAATGGGAACCTTCGGCATCATGACAAAAATGAAACTGCAGCTCATGCCTGCCTTCAGGCTGGACAGAAGTGAATGGTGTACCCATACCGATAACGTGCTGGAACACCTTGACGAGCTCATCGGGGAGAACCGCAACTTCGACTTTTACTGGTACCCACGTAGCGACCTTGTCAAGCTGCGCATCCTGAATGAACCCGGCAAGGGAATGCAGCAGCTGGATTTTGCAGAACAGGTTGAAAACAAAACCGGCTGGGCTATTGAAGTGCTTCCCAAAGAACGGGACCTGAAATTTGACGAAATTGAATATGCCCTGCCCCTGGAGGCTGGCCCGGAGTGTTTCCGGGAAGTCAGAAAAAGAATCAAGGAAAAATACAGGGAAAAAGTTACCTGGAGGCTCTTATACAGAACCATACAGGCCGACGACTTCTTTATTAGTCCTTTTTATGGACGTGATACGGCAACCATATCCCTGCACCAGAATGCAGGCATCCCCTTTATGGAATATTTCCAGGCCTTTGAACCCATCTTCAGGGACTTCGGGGGGCGGCCTCACTGGGGGAAAAAACATACCCTGCAGAGCAGGGAGATCAGCTCGTTCTTCCCCCGCTGGAACGACTTCCTGGAGTACCGCCACAAAATGGACCCCCAGGGGGTATTTCTGAATGAACACCTCAAATCTCAAATCTTTGATCTGTAATGGAAGCATTGGGAAAGAAAAAGTGGGCAATACCAGCAGGTTACATACCCCTGATGAGCACGGGCAAAGAACCTGGTCTGGTAAGCCAGGACCGGATTGCTGTATTAAACACCAGCGATATGGACATCAAAATCAAGCTTACAGTATTTTATACCAACCAGGAAGCTGTTTCCGATTACAGCATTGAGATCAAGGCCCGCCGCCTTCGAACAATACGGATCAACGACCTGATCAATCCCTTGCCTGTATTCCTGAAAACCCAATACGCACTGCTGATCGAGGCAGAACAGGAAGTAGTGGTTCAGTTTCTGAAAATGAATACCGCCCATGCCAGTATTGCTTTAATGGGAACCATGGGATTTGGAACAGACAAAAAATAATGCACGATATTTCCATAGTCGTTACTGTCCTTACAGCCATGATCACCCCAGCCATCCTGATTGTGGCCTGTGGTTCGCTGTCTCTTACCACCTCCCAGCGCCTTAGCAGAAGCATAGAAAGGACCCGTAAGCTCACTGCAGAGTTTCGCGAGATTAGTGCAGGCAACAAGGCAATCCCCAAGAATGAGAAACTCATGCTATTTGGCCAGCTTCAGATGTCGGCAAAAAGGGCTGTATTGCTGCAAAGAGCCATGACACTGCTGTACATAGCCCTTGGATTTTTTATCGCAACCAGCCTGCTGATAGGTGTCTTTGAGATTTGGGAATGGGGCCGTTCATGGATACTGATCGTATTACCCATGTTGGGAGCCCTGTCCCTGCTGATGGCCAGCATCATCCTGATCATGGAAACCCGTATGGCTCTCAGGGCCGTTGATGAGGAAATGAACTTCCGTCTTTCGGCAAGCCTGTATTATTATCAGGAAGAAGAAGATGAGGACGAAAGTGATCAGGGAGGTTGAAGATCATCCAATGGGGAAAGCCATGGTGGTAAGCAGGGCATTCTCAGCCTGGCGCGAATCCAGGCGGGTGTGCTGAACCACAATGGGAACATCCGAACGGATAACACTGGCATAATCCGTGTCCAGGGGTACTTTCTGGGGATCTTCCAGGTTGTTGAATCTAAGATGCAGGGTACGCCGGGCAGGCACCTTTACCCGGTAAGGGCCAACAGGGTCCTTATCCACAAAATAGATTGTGATCTCGATATTGGCATCCTGATCCCCTGCATTCAGGATGCAGGCCGTTTCATGGCTGGTGAATTCAGGATCAGGTCCGGTGCTTTGACCGGGAATATAACCTTCGGGAATGGCCCATATCTTATGGCCAATGGCTTCACTCATACTGAAAGGTATTTATTGTTTTATTAAAAAACTTCCCCCCCGGCCTGCTACCGGAAGGAAAGTCTTTGATTATATTCAAAAGTTTCCTCAGACCGTCTGAAGGTTGATCTTTTCCTCGGCTATCTGGGTAAGCATAGCATCTGCTTCCTTTTCTTCATTAAGCGTATCTTCAAGCAGGTTGGCTACTTCATCCTCCCCAAGAAGGCTTGCATAGGAACAAAGCGTACCGTAAGAAGCAATCTCATAATGTTCTACTTTCTGCACCGCTGATATGATGCCTGCATCACGAAGCGGGCCCTCCTTGGTGTCCTCGATTATTTCTTCAGCCTCATGGATCAATCCTTCCATGGCTTCACATTTTTTTCCTTTTGCCTCTACACCAAGCTTGTCGAACACCCTGTTCAGGCGATCAATTTGTTGATGGGTAACATCCAGGTGCTCGTTCAGGGTATCTTTGAGTTCGGGTGAAGTGCAGTTGTCCATGCACATGGGAATGGCCTTAGTCAGGGCATTCTCCGCCCAATAGATATCCCTCAGTTCATTGATAAATAATTCACGAAGGTTCTGTGCTGCTTCAGGATTTGCATTTTTCATATCGATAGGTTTTAATTTTTATTAAAAACAAAGATGTCCTTACAAAGATAGGAGTGATGAAACTTAGATTCCTTACACAATTTTGAGATTATTTTACATAATAATATCATGAGTGAGCAAAAAACAACGTCAGCTTAATTTCTCCATAGCCCTGATTGTTTTGCCCAGGTTTATGCCCTCCTTCAGCACCGGGCTCCACAGGTCACCTACTTTTTCCAGGCGCTGCAACATATTTTTGATTGTGAACATCTGTGGGTGCAGCTCATGGTTGACCTCTTCCCAATTCAGGGGTGCCGAGACATTAGCCCCGGGCCTGGGCCTCACGCTATAGGGAGCAGCCAGAGTTTGCCCCCTTCTGTTCTGCAAGAAATCCACGTAAATCAGATCTTTTCTTTTCGAGGTGCTTCGCTCCACGCTGGTAACATCCGGCAGGCGATGATGGGTCATTACAGCCAGTATTTCAGCGAAGGTCTTCACCTGCCCGTAGTTATACTGGTCGCCCAAAGGAATGTGGATATGCAGGCCTGTTGCCCCGCTGGTCTTGCAGTAACAGGGTATCTTAATCTCGTCACAGATCTCTTTTACCACCAGGGCAGTATTGACCACTTCTACGAAAGAAATGTCGCCCGGATCCAGGTCAAGCATCATGTAGGTAGGCTTTTCGGGCTGTTGTATGGTGCTGTGCCAGGGATTGATCTCGATGCAACCCAGGTTGGCCATAAAGATCAAAGTTGCCGCATCATTACAGATCAGGTAATCGATATGCGAGCGCCTTGATTTCGAGTCAATCCTTGCCGTTTCAACCCATGAGGGCAGCTGACCCAAATCCATGTTCTTCTGGTAAAAGCTCTTTCCGTGTATCCCGTTTGGATGGCGGTTCAGCGACTGTGGCCTGTTCTTCAGGTAGGGTAGCATGTATTTGCTGATGCCAAGGTAATAGTTGATCAGGTCGCCCTTGGTATAACCGTCTTCGGGCCAGTATACCTTGTTCAGATTGGTACACTTCACTTTGCGCCGCCCGATGGTTATTGTCATCTCAGCTGGCATATCCTTTTTGGAAACTTCAGCTGCCAGGTCTTCACGAACCACCTCTTCCGGGCTTTTATCGGTGCGCAAGCCCATGAATACCGGATGGCGCAGCCTCCCCTCCTGCGACCATTCGGAGAACTTAACATTACACACCAGCTTTGGCCTGACCCACACCGCCTTGCCTTTAGCATACCCCATATTGGGTTCAGGATCAAAAGGACTGCCCACGGCTTTCATCTTTTCAAGCTTGCCATGCAGCTCCTTCAGGGAAGCGTCATTAAACCCCGTACCCACATTCCCTATATATTTCAAATCTTTCCCCTCAAAAACTCCCAATATCAGCGAGCCGAAATATTTTCTTCCCTTCTGGGGCAGGGTATAGCCGCAGATGACAGCCTCCTGCATCAGGTTGGCCTTTACCTTCAGCCAGCTCTCGGCCCGCCTGCCGGGAAGATATGTGCCTTCGGGCCCCTTGGCAATAACCCCTTCATAACCCATGGAAGCCAGCTTTTTAAAATATTCAGCCCCCTCGCCTATCTGGTATTCTGTAAGAAAGACATTCTGAAACTGGTATTTTTTGAAAAAGATGTCAAGCAGCTCCTTCCGCTGCATTAACGGCAAACCGGTAATATCCTCCCCGTTCAGGTAAAGCATGTCAAAAACATAATATTTCAATTCCCCATGGCGGTTGGTGTTGTAATTTTGAAGCAATTGAAAATCGCTTATCCCTTTCTTGTTCTCAATGACCACTTCCCCGTCCAGGATCACCTGGTCCCTGATCTCCTTCAGTTCCCGGGCCAGCACATCATACTTGCTGTTGAAGCTGTTGCCATTGCGCGACCACAGCCCTACCCTGCCCCTGTCGATGGTGCTGATCATGCGGTAGCCGTCGTACTTAACCTCGTAAATCCATCGGGGATGATCGATGATCTTCTGGCTTAGTTTTGCCAGCATGGGCTTGGGAGCTCCCTCAGGAAATTTCCTTTCAGTGGTTTTTTCAGGCTTCGCGGCCCTTTGCTGGTCCTTTTTCTCCTTTGGCTGCAAACGCGGGGAAAGCTTCAGGGGTTTTACCTTTTCAACATCGAAATCCTTCAGGGCAAACTCATCATCTTTTTTCAGCAGCAACCACTGGTTTTCGGTGTTTTTCATGCGCACCAGGGCAAACTTGCCCCTTAGCTGTTTGCCTTTCAGTGCAAACTTCAGATCTCCCTTTTTCAACTGGGCAAGCAACACTTTCTCAGGATCTTCTTCCTCTTCATAGGTCGAATAGGTGCCTTCATCCCAGATGTCCATGGTGCCCGCACCATAGTTTCCTTCCGGAATGATCCCAAAAAAGTCTTTATAATCCAGGGGATGATCTTCTACCATAATGGCCAGTCGCTTCTCGCCTGCCACCATGCTAGGTCCTTTGGGCACTGCCCAGCTCTTCAGCACCCCTTCCATTTCCAGGCGAAGGTCGTAATGCAGATTGCGCGCATCGTGCCGCTGAATGACAAATCTAAGGGCTGAACCTGGCCTTTTCTTTCCCGAATCAGGCTCAGGAGTTTGTGCAAACTTTCTTTTTTTCTTATAGGTACTGATGCTCATGGGCCGTTATTTTTCTGCCAGGCTGGCTTTGAGCTGATCCATCAGACTTTGTGCCTGCCGTGGCCTGGTTTTGGGTTTGGCGATTTTGCCCTTTTTGCCTGCCGCCCTGGCCTTGATCACCTTCATCAGGGTACTGGCATACTCGTTTTTATACTTCTCAATGGTAAAGGGTTTGGTGTATTGCTCTATCAGGGCGGTAGCCATTTTAAGCTCCTCGGGCCTGACCAGGTTTTTGGCAGGCAGGTTCAGCTCTTCGGTTGTACGCACCTCCTGGGCAAACCTGATTTTGCTTAAAACCAGGGTATTCTCATATGGCTTGAGCACAGCCAGGGTCTCGGCTGTGCGCAGCACGAACTGGGCTACCCCTACCTTGCCGGTCTTGCGTAAAGCTTCACGCAGCAAGGCATAAGCCTTTTCCCCCTGCTTCTCGGGCTCTATATAATAGGAATTCTCATAATAAATGGAATCGATCTCCTCCTCTTCTATGAAATGATTCACCTCGATGATCTTGCTCTTTTCGGGAGCTGCTTCCTCAAAATCCTCATCCTCAAGCAGTATATATTCACCCTTGTATTTGAAAGCCTTCGCAATATTTTCCCATTCAGTTTCTTCACCCGTATTTTCATTAACCCTTTTATACCGGATCTTGCCATGATCGCGGCGGTCGATCATCTCCAGGTCAAGGCTGCTCTTTTCCGTGGCGCTATACAGCTTCACGGGAATGTTAACCAGCCCGAAGTTTATTGAACCTTTCCAGATGGATCTCATTGCTTTTGTTTTTTGGTTTTTATCTGTAATGCCTTCTCAAGGATTTTGCCTGACTGCAGGGAGGCTTCAGCCAGTATCTTCAGAAGGACTTTTTCTTCCAGGGCATACCCATCCTGATCCTGCTGTTCTTCCACCTGGTTCAGATCCTCCAGGTAGCTTTCCAGACCACCTTCCTGGTAGAGGTCGATGATCAGGGGGTGAACATAATACTTCCGGCACACTGCCCGGGTATTCCCCAGGTGTTGTGCCACAAGGTCAAGTGCAGCCGGTATTTTGCGGTTCATCTCGGTTTTGGTTTCATATCCCCCGATCTGCCTGAAGGCAAGCAAAGCCTGTATACTGCCTGCCCAGGTGCGGAAATCCTTGGCAGTGAAATCCCCTTCGGCGATCTCCCGGATATAGTCGTTGACCATTCCCGAATCCACCGGGCGGATCTCCCCTGCTTCATCATAATACTCGAACAGTTCCTTTCCGGGAAGCTCCTTGCATGCCTGCACGATGCGGGCAAGCCTGCGGCTTTTCAGGGAGACCTTGTGTGGAATGCCCTTTTTGCCCCTGAATGAAAGACGCAACTCCGACCCATTAACTCTGGCATGCCGGTTCTTCAGGGTGGTCAGGCCAAAGGATCCGTAAAGCTTTTCATAGGCAGCATTTCCGATACGTATGTTCACCCTTTCCAACAGGCTCACCACCGCTGCCAGCACCTTACGCTGCGGGTAGCCCCTTAGCGAAAGATCCTTGTTCAGATTGGCCCGGATCAGGGGAAGCCTTTCGCCAAATTCACGCAGTTTGTGAAACTTGGTGCGGTTGCGGAATTCTGTCCACAATGGATGGTATTTGTACTGCTTTCGCCCACGTTTGTCCTTGCCCGTGGCCTGAAGATGCCCGTTGTGGCGCTTGCAAATCCATACCTCTTCCCAGGCAGGAGGAATCACCAGGCTTTGGATACGCTGAAGATGGCGCTCATCGTCTACCTCCCGCGGGCCATCCATGTAAACAAAGACCTTCCCCTTCAGCACCCGCCTAAAACCCGGCTGGCTATCAGAAACCCATACCAGGCCCGCAGCCCGGGCGCTCTCCCCAACATCATACTGGGGCGCCTCCCCAGGCATCCCGTTTGATAAACGATCAGAATTCATATTCTCACTTAACAGCTAAAATCGTGCAGAACTCCCATTACAGAAAGCATTTATCAGCCTCAGCACCCGAAACCCTTACAAGATAAAAACGGGTATTGGGGGCAAAAAGTTGCCCCTACATCCACAGTTTGTGTTGCCAAATTTTCCCAAATTGTTGCACAATCTCCTTGGGCAGGACAGCTTGCTCAGGAGGGTTTGCTTCTTTTAAAGAAGCCTGAAGAGAATCCTGAGTGATTTTTTTACATTTTTTAGCTGCCGCTATTACTTTTATTATGAAGGCATTAAGCTGAGCCAGGGCAGAAATGCTCCCTTTTCTGCCAGATGATTGGTACCACATTTGCCGGTTGTCATTCTAAACCCAAAACATTACACTCATGAATCTACTCATCACAGGTACCAGTTCAGGCCTTGGCAAAGCCCTTGCCCGGCAGTTTCTGAAAAATGGTGCAACAGTATATGGCATCAGCCGCAGGAATGACAGGGAGCTGGCTGATTTCCCCCAATACCATCATCTGGCCCAGGATCTGTCGCTGATTGATTCCTTGCCGGGAGCATTGCTGGAATTCCTTTCGGGGGTCCAAACCATTGATCTTGCCATTCTCAATGCAGGCACTTTCCCCCTTGCCGACAACAAAGGCAGGGTTCCGGTAAGCGAGGTGACCAACCTGATGCAGGTGAATGTATGGGCCAACAAGGTGATCATCGACACCCTGCTGAAAACCATTCCCAACGTTTACCAGGTGGTTGCCATCAGCTGCGGGAAGCTCATCAGCAACATCCGCCAACTGCACACTTTTGCCCTCTCCAAGTCTATCCTCAACAAATGGATCCGCCTGTATTCACGCGAGGCCCCTGCTACCCATTTCTCGGCCCTGGCACCCGGGCTGGTGGATACAGATCTGATAGACAAATTATTGGATTTACCTCAGGAAGATGACAGCCCCCCGGTCCGTGAGCTGCTTGCCATGCAGGAAAAAGGGCTTATCTTTTCCCCTGATTATGCTGCCAACTTTTTGGTGGAAGCCATGGGATCGGCACTGCATAAAGACAGCGGCTCCTACCATGACCTCAGCGGGATGATCGCTGAGCAAGGCAGGGAGGACAATCAAAGACAGGCAGCATCAAGGGCCATGAGAACCATACACTTCTCGTGAAAAGGCATATCCACCCACCAAACCCTGCATTCTCTCCTACCCGATGGTCCTTAATTAACAATATCAATGACAGGAAATCCTAACAACTCTAAAACCTGTTACCCATATTTATTAATAAGGATCTGGTAAAGCAATTGGATAGGTAAGCTCCGGACACCTTCAGGAGTCTCCTTGTGAGCGAGGTCTATCAGGTTCTTGTCCGAAACAAATACATGGTAAGAGGACCGAAAATCATAACCAGGGCAGCCGATATAATCAATACCATTGCTGTGGCTGCCAGTTCGGGCTGCCCGTGCATAAGCCCGCGCATGGCGGTGACCAGATGCGAAACCGGGTTCACATTCACAAAAGCCTCAAGCCAGGGAGGCATGGTGCCGGGGTCTACAAAGATATTGCTGGCAAAGGTCAGGGGAAACAACACCACAAAGCTCAGGAAAAACAGTGATTCCTGTGATCGGGCAATAAAGCCGATGGAAGTCCAGATCCAGGACAGGCTGAAAGAAAATATCAGCAGCAACAGCACAGCCAAAATCACCCCGACAGCACCTCCTTCGGGGCGGAAGCCCAGGATTGATCCCAGTATAATTACAATTGCCGAGGCAATGGAGTAACGGGCCGCATCACCAAGCAAAGCGCCCACCAGCACAGATGGCTGCCAGATAGGCAATGAGCGGAAGCGGTCAAAAACTCCCTTTCGGATATCGTTGTTGACAGCAGCACCCGTGTACATGGTGATCATCACAACAGTTTGGGCCATAATGCCAGGAAGCAGATACTGCAGGTACTCGCCCGTTGAGCCTGCTATGGCACCACCAAAAAGGTAGGTGAATAACAGGGTAAACATGATGGGAAATGCCGTTACATCAAACAGCTGCTCGGGAACATGCTTGATCTTCAGAAGAGCCCTCCATCCAAAAATAATGGATGCCCTAAATGCATTGATGGGCCTGGGCCTCTTACGGGCGCAAATGATCCATTGCAGATGGGCGGAAGGGGTTGCACTCCTGTTGGGCATGGTTAGGGTTTTTAAAGAATCATTGATGCGAATTTACAGAACGACATCAGGAACCAGGATCATCCTGTTCATGCGGGGGGCTTTCACGCCCGGTAAGAGCAAAAAACACCTCATCCAGGCTGGGTTGACCCAGTGAAAAGCTATTTACCTCAATGCCTGAATCCTTTAAAAGGGAAAGAATCTCAAGGGCTTGTCCAGTATTTTGGGTCATCAGGCTTAGTTCCTGCCCCTGCCTGGCAGGATGAGCAACTAGGCCTGCTGAGCTTTCAATCAGGCGGATGATATCAGTCATGGGTGCTGAACCATTTACCTGAAGGCGCAAGGTGCTTGCGCCAACAGATGCTTTCAGGGATGCAGGTGTTCCCCGGGCAATTAGCCTTCCATGGTCGATGACAGCCAGCTGGCGGGCAAGCTGGTCGGCCTCCTCAAGGTACTGCGTAGTCAGCAGAACGGTGGTGCCGGCATCTACCAGGGCCCGCACAATATCCCATACCTGGTTGCGGCTCCTGGGGTCAAGGCCCGTGGTGGGCTCATCCAGGAAAACCAGCTGTGGACGCACAATCAGGCTGGCTGCAATATCCAGTCGTTTGCGCATGCCTCCCGAATATTTCTTGACTTTACGGTAGGCAGCATCCTGAAGGCCGAATCCCTCCAGCAGCTCCCAGGCGCGCCTGCCGCCTGCCCTCCAGGAATAGCCCAGCAGCCTTGACAGCAGCTTCAGGTTTTCAAGGCCGGTAAGGTCATCATCAACCGAGGCAAACTGTCCTGTCAGGCTGATCAGCCGACGCACGGCCTGTCCCTGCTGAACCACATCGTAACCCAAAACCCTGGCCTCGCCAGATGTGGGCCGCAACAAGGTGGCCAGCATGCGGATCAGGGTGGTTTTTCCCGCACCGTTGGGCCCCAGGATACCAAATACCTGGCCGGGCTCAACCAGAAGATCAACCGCATCCACCGCTTTCAGCTTCCCAAAGTGACGGCTTATAGACCGGGTTTCTATGGCCGCTGCTTCATTCATTTTCCTTCCTTATTCTTCATTGTCAGAACAATCAAAAATACCGATTGTTTTCAAACACAAAAACAGGTTGGATGATTGGGTCCTTTAACCACACCCTAAGGGTCCCCGGAAAGGGTTGTATCCCGCAGCCAGTAAAGGTTTCTTCAGGAACCCTTAGGGTTCCTTGGAGTAGGTACAACCCGCAGCCAGCAAAGGTTTCTTCAGGACCCTTAGGGTCATTTTCCTGAACCCTTAGGGTTCCTGTAAAAGCAGCAGTTTCTCCCTGCCCCAGAGGGTCCTGCAGAAACAACCCTTAGGGTGCTGTCACTCACCACTTGCCTGTATATTTTATTCTACTGGGTGCGTTTGCGTTTCATCATGAATTTCATTAATTTAATATGCCCAAAAGCTAATTTGATAACCCAATAACCCAACTCCAATGGCCCCTATTCAAAAAAAACCAAACATAACCCCATTTCTCTGGTTCAACAACCAGGCTGAAGAAGCTACCCGATTTTATACCGCCGTATTTCACAAATCCAGGATCACCCACATCACCCGCTACAGCAGCGTGGGGCAGGAGGTGCACGGGCAGCAGGAAGGCTCGGTGATGACCGTTGACTTCGAGCTGGAGGGCCAGCCTTTTATTGCCCTCAATGGGGGAGATGCCTTTTCGTTTACCCCGGCCATTTCCTTTTTCATTACCTGCGAAAATGAAGAGCAGGTGGATGCCTTTTGGAAGCGCTTCCTGGAGGGAGGCCAGGTGTTGATGGACCTCGACCGGTACGAATGGAGCGGAAGATACGGCTGGATACAGGACCGCTTTGGTGTTTCCTGGCAGATTGGCCTGGGTAATCCCGATGAAGCCGGCCAAAAAATCACTCCCAGCTTGCTGTTTACTGGCCCGGCTGTGGGAAAGGCAAAGGAAGCCATCCGTAAGTATACCTCCGTTTTTCCTGATTCGCAAACAGATATCCTGCTTCAGTATGGCCCGGGAGAGCAACTGCCCCAGGGCCATGTAAAATATGCCGAAATCAGCCTGCAGGGTTACAGGTTCATGATCATGGAAGGCGGGCAGGAGCACGATTTTTCATTCAATGAGGCCATCTCCTTTTTGGTTCGCTGCAAAAACCAACAGGAAATTGACCATTTCTGGGATGAACTCTCCCAGGGAGGTGATCCCCAGGCCCGCCAATGCGGCTGGCTGAAGGACGCCTTTGGCATCTCCTGGCAGATAGTACCCGACATACTCAACGACCTGCTGAATGACCCGGATGCCCAAAAAGCAAACCGTGTGATGGAGGCCATGCTGAAAATGAAAAAACTGGAGATCCCCGGGCTTCTGAGAGCATACGAACAAAGGGTGGATGCTCCAAATACCTGATGGAGGTAATGGAGGTAATGGAGGTAACGCATTCAATAACCAACAAGCACACAATGGAAAATATCAAAAAAATATTTGTCAACCTGCCGGTTCGCGACCTGCAGCATTCCATGGATTTCTTCTCGCGCCTGGGCTTTTCCTTCGACCCGCGCTTCACCGATGATAAGGCTGCCTGCCTGATCATCTCAGAGGGGCATATTTACGCCATGTTGCTAAGGAATGAGTTTTTCCAGGGCTTTACCCGTAAGGATGTTGCCGATGCAGGGCGTACCACCGAGGTATTGCTGGCCCTTGAGGTGGAAAGCCGCGAGGCGGTTAGCCAGATGATCAAAAAAGCAGTGGATGCCGGTGGCACTACCTATATGGAGCCACAGGACCATGGCTGGATGTACCAGCATTGTTTTTCGGATCCCGATGGCCACCAGTGGGAGGTGTTTTACGGGGATGAATCCCGGATACCTGAAAGCGTCAAGCCCGGGGAAGATCTTGGCAGAAGCTGAATTTATTTTTTCCGGTAGAAATCAAAGGCTCCCTTTCGCAGGTTGATGCCATACTCAAGGTATGCCTTCAGGCAGGCCAGGAAGTTGGCCCAGCCCTCTGTGTTGCCCTTCAGCCAGCTGATGCCGGCTTCATCATGGGGCATGCCCTTCTCATGGATTTTCACAAGGGTGGAACCATCAGCCATAGCCTCAAGCACAATCTCCACAAGGAGTTCTTTCTTCCCGTTATTCCAGAAAAACGAGATGAAATGATCCCGCTTTATTTTACCAACCCTTACAGGGGCATCTTCTTCAAATTCAGCAAACCTCCATACAAGCAGTTTGCCCTGCTGCAATCGCCCGCTGCTCTCCGAAATAAAGTACTGGCTCATTTTTGCAGGATCCACAATGGCTTCATAAACTTCTGAAACAGGCTTTTGAATCTGAAGGGCGACTGCGATTTCAAGTTCAGGGATAGGATTCATGTTATTTTATTTGATTCACAAAGATAAAAACAATATGGTACGCAGGGGCTTTATGGGACAATCATTATACGTTGGCAGCTTCCATATAAAGCCAGGTTCCAAAGGCTTCCCCCTCCGGAACAGGCTCTTTTTGAACCGTACTTAAACCGTATTTTAACCGTAAAGCTAACGGTTTAAATACGGTTTAAATACGGATCAAATACGGTTCAAAGTGAGCCTTGGTCAGAGCCTGATGGAATGATCCGTTAGCTCTCTTCCAAATAAAAAAGCAGGGAAGATTGAAGCTTCTGCTTTTTTTTTGTTTATCAAATAAAAAAGTTTTGATTCTGGTATTCAAAAAATCCTGGCACATGAACGACATTTTTTTCGACAGCTGGCAAACCATAGTACGCACCATTGTGGTGTCGGTACTTGCATATATTGGAATGATCATCCTGTTGCGCAGGTCGGGCAAGCGAACCCTGTCAAAGATGAATGCCTTTGATTTCATCGTCACCGTAGCTTTGGGCTCGGCCCTGGCCAATGTAATGCTCAACAGGGATGTGTCGCTGGCAGAAGGGGTTCTTGCCTTTTTTCTGCTGATGTTTTTCCAGTATGCCATCACATGGGCATCGGTGCGATTCTCCCGGGTGAAAAACCTGATCACCAGCCAGCCGGCCATGCTGCTGTACAAGGGAGAGCTGCTGGAGCAGGTACTGAAAAAGGAGCGCATCACCCATGAAGAGGTCCACATGGCACTACGAAGCCAGGGGTTTTCATCCCTTCAGGAAATTGATCTGATGGTGCTGGAAACAACGGGCGAAATAACCATCGTTCCCAGGCTATCAGGCCCCGGGGCTGAGATCCTGGGAGATATAAAAAATCAACCCTGCTGAACAGCTGGATTAGTTTTTACTACATGCAAAGAGGTTCTCACCCTGACGATTTGAAGCTGTTCAACCAGTGGATTTCTGCTTGTTTCAGTCTCTAAGACCCTCCAGGATCTGCCGGGGTTCGGAGGAAGCTGAAATTTTATCAAAATCTCCCCTTAGTACTTTCAGGGCATATTTTTCTTCCTCTATCTCCTTGCGGGTTCTGACACCAAAAGCCCTGATCAGGGGCAGGGGCGGGCACCAGCCCTGCATCCCGTGCTGAAGCATGAAACCCGTAACTACCCCTGTCAGCACAAACCATTTCCTGCCAAAAAATGATCCCATTACAAGGCCCAGCAGCCCAAGAGAGGCAGCATTCACCTCCAGGTAACGCTCTACGTCCCATTCATTTTCAAGCTCCTGAAGCCGGTGGCTGATGATCTCATGCGATGGACCCTGGAACTTCTCAATCTGTTCAACAGCTTTCTGATCTATCTGCTGGTTCTCTTCCTCAGGGGTATTTTCCCTTACACGATCCTGAACATTTGCTTCTTTTATATCCATAGTTATCTCGGATTTAGGTTTAACATTAGTGTGGCATTCATCTTATGAATGAACGCCCTGGTATTGCCTGCAAGCCTCGGCACACTCCCTGCATGCCTTTGCGCACTGCTGGCAATGATCAAATTCGTGCCGCCCGCATTCCTCAGCGCATAGACGGCAAATCTCCTCACATTCACGAATGATGTGATCAGCATGAGGCGAACGCGAGGCTATAAAACTGGCAGTTAGCTGGCAGATTTTGGCGCAGTCCCGGTCCAGACGTATGCAGCCTACCATCATTTTAACATCCTGCTCATCCAGGCAAGAATCTAGGCACCATTCACAGGCTGCTGCACAACGTGCCAGTTTCTGAATCAAATCATCATGTTCTTTCATGGCTTTTCTTTAAAGATAAGAATTTAAATGCAATATTTGGCTCCTGGTCGTAAACTTTTGCACTTCTGCGGTAGGATTTTTTTTGCCACCAACAGAGATTCCTCTTCGTGAAGTTTAAAGCCTTTGCCCCTATTGTGGTGGATGGATCTTTCACTTAAATATATAAATTTTTGTTGTTTTTATCATAAAACTTATTATTTTATGGATAAAGGGGAAAACATTTTTTATTGCTGCTTTTTTTGGTAATTTTAAGGCTATAAAAAAAATGCTTTTATGAAGGATCAGTGGTACCACAATGCTATTTTATATTCCCTGGACGTAGAGACTTATAAAGACACGGATGGTGATGGGATCGGGGATTTCGCAGGGCTTGCAGCAAGCCTTGATCACCTGTTCAGCATCGGGGTGAACTGTATCTGGATGCGCCCCTTTTTTCCATCTCCTCTGGCCGATGATGGATATGATGTAAAGGACTACTTTTCGGTAGATCCCCGTTTTGGGAATATCGGTGATTTTGTTGATTTCACTGTCAAGGCCAAAGCCCTTGGCATCAAGGTCATCATCGACCTGGTGGTGAACCATACCTCCAATCAGCATCCCTGGTTTTTGAAGGCCCGGCAGGATCGCAACTCCCCTTACCGTGATTTTTATATTTGGAAGGATCAGGAACCCACCCGGGAGGATCAGGAGGACAATATGCTGCTGGAGGGCGAAGGCATCTGGAACTATGATGAAGTGGCAGAGGCCTGGTATATGCATCATTTCCTGAGGGAACAGCCCGATCTGAATGTGGCCAATCCAGGGGTGGTTCGCGAGATCAAAAAGATCATGGGCTTCTGGCTTCAGCTGGGGGTGTCAGGTTTTCGGGTAGATGCTGCCCACATCATTGTACACGAATCCAAGGGAAAAGTATACGAGTTTTTGGAGGAGCTGCGCCGGTTTGTTAATAAGCGCAATCATGAGGCCATTCTGCTTGGAGAGGCCCTGGTGCCGGTTGATGAGCTCCAGGAATTTTTCGGGCCGGATGGCGACAGCCGCCTGCATCTGCTGTTCAACTTTTATACCAACAAAAACATGTTCCTGGCCATGGCCCGCCAGGATGCCCGCCCCCTTAGGACCATGCTCAAAGAGCTAAGAGGGGTCAACGGGCAATGGGTCAATTTCCTGCGCCATCACGACGAGCTGAACCTGGAGATGCTCTCCGATCAGGAGCGGCAGGAGGTGTTTGAAGCTTTTGCCCCGGAAAAGCATATGCGCATCTTCGGCCATGGCATCCGCCGCCGCCTGCCTCCCATGTTTGAGGGAAACCGGCAAAAAATGGAACTCATCTATACGGTGATGTTCAGCCTACCGGGCTTACCCCTTCTGAATTACGGAGAGGAGATCGGCATGGGAGATGACCTCTCGGAAAAGGGCAGAAACAGTGTTCGCACGGCCATGCAATGGGATGAGCAGAAAAACGCAGGCTTCTCCAGGGCTGATGAAAGCAAGCTGGCACATCCGGTGATCGACTTCGGGGAATACGACTACCGGAAGGTGAACGTGTCGGCACAGCAAAAAAAACCTGAATCCTTTATGAACTGGATGGAACGCCTGATCAGTACCCGCAAACACAGCCCCCAGCTTAGCTTCGGAATGTGTTCATTACTGGACAACAATGTGAACGCGGTGCTTTCATTTTACAATGAATGGGACTCGGAGGTGGTGATCCTTGTCCATAACTTCAGCAGCCAGCCCTGCAGGGTGAAGCTGGATGCAGCCGGATTGAAAATTGCCAGGCTCTCCGAGATATTCAGTAACCAGGATTATGATGAGGTGCAGGACCTGAATGAAGAACTGGAGCTGTCGGAATACGGGTTCAGGTGGTTTAAGAGCATTCTGGAATAAAAACATAAAAAAGCTATGGCAAAAGTTTCCTATCATGCCTCGCATGAACAGTTTGATCCGGCCCAACTGCTGGACTGGGTAGAGATGGCCCAACAGGCCGGCTTTCAGGGTGCTTTGTCATCCGATCATTTCCATCCCTGGAACCAGGATCAGGGGCAGAGCGGCTTTGCCTGGAGCTGGCTGGGGGCAGCCATGGCCCGAACCCGGATAAGCTTCGGGGTGGTAAATGCCCCGGGCCAGCGCTATCATCCGGCAATCATAGCCCAGGCTTCGGCCACCCTGCAGCAGATGTTTCCCGCACGCTTCTGGATTGCACTTGGCAGCGGACAGGCCATCAATGAACATATCACCGGGACTTACTGGCCTGATAAGCAACACCGAAACATGCGCCTGAAGGAATGTGCCGATGTAATCAGGGCCCTGTGGAATGGCGAAAGAGTGAACCATAAAGGCCTGGTTACCGTGGAGGATGCCAAACTATATACCCTTCCCCATACTCCACCCCTGATGATAGGGGCTGCCCTCACGGAAGAAACAGCAGGCTGGCTGGGAGGCTGGGCCGATGGAATGATCACCATATCGCATCCCATTGAACAAATGAAAAAAATGATGCAGGCCTTCAGGCAGGGAGGTGGGGAAGGCAAACCCATCCTGGTGAAAATGCAGCTCTCATACGATACCTCAGAGGAGGATGCCCTGGAAGGAGCCTTCAGGGAATGGAAAACCAACATCTTCAAAAGCAGCATGCTGGCTGAGCTGCGCAACCCAAAGCAGTTCCAGCAGGCAGCCGAATTTTTGGATCCCCGGGTCATGAAGGACCATGTGAAAATATCGGCAAGCACCAGCCAGCACATTCAATGGATCAACCAGTACCTGGACCTTGGCATTGAGGAGATCATCCTGCACAATGTGAATACCAGCCACAGCCGGTTTATCGAAGATTTCGGGCTCAAGGTATTGCCTGAACTGAATCTTTAAATAAAGTTTTTCTTTATTAAAATGATTTGTATATTTGATTTTCAAATCATGGTTTATGAAATATACATATCGGAAAGGTATCCTTTGGCTGCTGCTGTACGCTTTTTTGTCGCTGATCCCGCTGATCATTGCCCGCCTTGGGCCACAACCTGAATACCGGGGTTTCTGGATGGAGTTTGGGGTTGCCCTGGGCTTTATAGGCCTTGGGATGCTGGCCATGCAGTGCCTGTTCACCGGGCGCTTTGCCTGGATCGCCCCGGGCTTCGGGATGGACAACATATTGCAGTACCACCGCGAGGTAGGCATCATTGCCTTTGTTTTTGTGCTGGCACACCCGGTGATCAACCTGCTGGCCGATACCACCCTTCTTGAATACCTTGACCCGGGAGTGAACGCTCCCCGTACCATCTCCCTGATCATAGCTACCCTGGCCCTGATACTGATCGTGGTCAGCAGCCTCTGGCGGGCTTCCCTGAAACTTAGCTACGAGAACTGGCGGCTGCTGCACGGCATCCTTTCGTTTTTGGTGGTGGTCATTGGGGCCGGGCATGCCTTCCAGGTGGCCCATTACCTGGGACCGGTATGGAAACAGGCGGCTATCCTGGGCTTCGCGGGCATCTGCGCTTACCTGGTATTTCATTCCCGGGTGATGCGGCCCTGGCTGAACCGTCCCAGGCCTTACCGCATCTCACTGGTACGGGATGAACGCTGCGACTGCCAGACTCTGGTCCTGGAGCCCCTGCGCGGCCAAAGGCTGAGCTTCTTACCCGGGCAGTTTGTCTGGATCACGGTAAATGATTCGCCCTTTTCCCTGCAACAGCACCCTTTCTCCATTGCCTCCAGTGCCCGGGAGAAGAACATCTGGCTGACGGCAAAAAACCTGGGTGATTTTACCGCCTCCTGGAAGGAGATCCCCGAAGGAAGCCGCGCCTTCCTGGAGGGGCCTTACGGCTCATTTACCCCCAAGAAGGATAAAAACCTGTTTTTGGTAATGGGCGGAATCGGCATCACTCCCGCCATGAGCATGCTGCGTACAATGGCCCATGACAGGGATCAGCGCCAGGTGATCCTCATATATGCCAACAAAAACTGGGATGACATCCTGGCAAGGCAGGAACTGGAGCAACTGCAGGCTAAGATCAGGCTGAAGCTGGTTCACCTTCTGGAGGAAGCCCCCCCGGACTGGAAAGGTGAAGAAGGGCTTCTGAATCAGGAGCTGATCGAAAAATACCTGCCCCAGGATCCTTCCTCCTTTGCATACTATATCTGCGGGCCAGAACCTGTCATGGATATTGCCGAAATGTCGCTGCGCAATCTTGGGATCGACTGGAGGCTGATCTATACCGAACGCTTTGAAATCATCTGATCATGGACAAGCATTACAAACTTCTTTACATGTTCATCCGCCGGCTGGGCGACCTCATAGGGCTGCTGTTTCTGCTGATTGCCATCTGGTTTGCCCTCGGACAATGAGACAATGAGACAATGAGACAATGAGACAATGTGATAATGAACGCCTGGGGCTTGGGGCATGGGGCTTGGGGCCTGGGGCCTGGCTTTTTTCTCTCCACGAATTCCACAAATTTTAAGAGAATTATCACAAAAAAAGGAGAGCTTTTAATTTGTGATAATTGTTCTGAAAATTGTCTTAAAATTCGTGGAGAGTTTTAAAAAAACAATGAGACAATTGGACAATGTGAAAATGTGAGAATGAGCATGCTGTAAATGCAGCTTTATCAGATTAATTCAAATACTGAACTGTATTATGAAGAAGACGATATTTATCTTATTGCTGCTTTCATCATTTGGCCTGAAGGTTTATTCGCAATGGACCCTGCAGCTTTCCTCGGGCCTTGCCTTTGAAACCTACAACGATGTGCGCATACCCAATGAAACGGGCACCCTTTTCAGCTTCACCGACGACTTCAGCATACAGGGGCCCGTGATCCCCCTTCGGCTCAGGCTGGGGTATGCCTTTGGAAAAAATGAACTGCTGGGGCTTTTTGCCCCCTTAAGCATCCGATATGAAGGGGCTGCTCCCCACCAGATACGCTTTCAGCAAACTGTTTTTGCCCAGGGTGAAGCCATTGATGGCCGCTACAAGTTCAACAGCTACCGGCTGACTTACCGCAGGCTGCTTTTGCAAAACGGGCAATGGACCCTGGCGGTGGGCTTTACGGCAAAGATCCGCGATGCACAGGTGCGCCTGGCCTCCCCCCAGCAAAGCGATCAAAAGGACGACCTGGGGTTTGTGCCCCTTTTGCACCTGCTGGCAAGATACCAGACAAACAACTGGGGCTTTTTCCTGGAAGGGGATGGGCTGGCAGGAGGCCCGGGCCGCGCCTTCGATTACCTGCTGGCCCTCGACCGGCAGATAGCCCCTTCATTCAGCATCAAGGCCGGATACCGCATCATCGAAGGAGGAGCCGACGTGGATGAGGTGTACAACTTCGCCTGGCTGAACTTTGTGGTCATCGGGCTGGTTTTTTCATTGAAATTGTGAAATTGGGCTGTTGACTTTTTGCCGTTGGCCATTTAACAATTTAGTAAAAGTTATAATCAGGATTTCCCTTCAGGTTCCTGAAGAGACCACCCACATGATCACTGCAGCCAACTGCTGAATTCTTCCGTATCTGCGCGAAAATTTTCTTCTTCTCTTTCTGGAAACATCTGTCGAAGGTTCTTGTAACCCGAATATTGTTAATTATTGAGCTGCCTTTCCATATTTGTTTAATTATTTTTCAAACTTATTAAACAAAATCCTTTTTTATTGGTTATTATGCTGAATAATGTTTTTCCAAAAATAAGTAACCAGATATGCTTCTCCTGCGCCCGGTTTTCAAAAGATCCATCTTTTGGTTCATGATCCTGTTCATGGCTACTACAGCCTTGTCACAGCAGGCGGTGATCAATGGTCGTGTTGTTGATGAAAGCAGCAACGGACCCATCCCCTTTGCCAACCTGATTGTCTACAACACCACAAGTGGAGCAACAGCCGATCTGGAAGGTAACTTCCGCATCACGGGCATTGAACCGGGTTTTATCCGCCTGATGGTATCCTCCGTGGGATATGAAACCCGTATTACGGAGGAGATCATGGTAACCAATGCCCGTGTGGCCAATATCACCGTCAGGTTGCGGGCCACCGAAATCAGCCTGGAAGCGGTAGAAATCAAAGCCTCCCCCTTTGAGCGCTCGCAGGAGAGCCCCGTGTCGCTGCGCCGGCTAAGCATCCGGGAGATTGAGCGCAGCCCGGGCAGCAACCGTGATATCTCCCGGGTGATACAGTCACTGCCCGGGGTGGCTTTTACCCCATCGTTCCGCAACGATGTGATCGTTCGCGGAGGCGGCCCCAATGAGAACCGCTTTTTCCTTGACGGCATCGAGATTCCCAATATAAATCATTTTTCCACCCAGGGAGCCAGTGGTGGTCCATTGGGCATCATCAACGTTGATTTTCTGCGTGAGGTGGATATGTACACGGGTGCTTTCCCGGCCAATCGTGGCAATGCCCTGAGCTCGGTGCTTGAGATGCGCCAGCTCAACGGCAACAGCCAGGAGATGAACTACCGGGCCACGGTGGGGGCATCCGACCTGGCCCTGACCATGGACGGACCTTTGAGCCCCTCCACCACCATGATCCTATCGGCCAGGCGTTCCTACCTGCAGTTTATCTTCGGGCTTATCGGCCTTCCCTTCCTGCCTACCTACAACGGATTCCAGTTCAAGACAAACACCAGCCTGGGAAAAGGAGAACTTTCATTTGTCGGCATCGGGGCCATCGATCAGTTTGAACTCAACCTGGATGCCAATGAAACCGATGAGCAACGTTACCTGCTGGAAACCCTGCCGGTGAACGAACAGTGGAATTATGCCATAGGTGGCGTTTACCGCCACTACCGCCAGAACGGTTTTGACACCTGGGTACTTAGCCGCAACATGCTGCGCAATTTTTCCTACAAGCACCAGGAGAACAACGTTGCCCTTCCCCGCATCCAGGATTATGTATCAGATGAAATTGAGAACAAATTCCGCTACGAACGTCTTTTCAGCCGCAATGCTTACCGCCTGATGCTTGGCGGGGGTGCCGAATATGCCCGCTTTAACACCATTTTTACCGGCCAGGATTACCTTGAAGGAGAGCTGTTTCAGTTTTCAAACAACGCGCAGATCGATCTTTTCAAATGGAGCCTTTTTAGCCAGGTCAGCCGGAGTTTTTCCAACAACAGCCTGATCCTGTCGGCGGGTCTTCGCACCGACGCCAGCAACTTCAACTCCATCATGTCGGGCCTTCAGCGGCAGCTTTCTCCTCGCTTTTCGGCTTCCTTGCGCCTTCAGCCGGGCTTTTTCCTGAATTTCAATGCAGGTCGCTTCTTCCAGCTGCCTTCCTATACCACCCTGGGTTATGCAGCCCCCGATGGAAGCCTTGCCAACCGTAACAATGGGCTGCGTTATATTTCCAACGATCAACTGGTGGCCGGCATCGAGGTTTTGCGTCAGCAATCTGGTCGCTTCACCCTGGAAGGCTTCCTGAAGCAATACCGCCATTATCCCTTTTCGCTGCGCGACTCAATATCCATTGGCAGCAGGCCCGCCGACTTCGGGGTATTCGGTGCCGAAGAAGTGGTTTCAACAGGCCAGGGCCGGGCTTTCGGGCTGGAATTGCTTTACCAGGAACAAGACCTGATGGATTTCAACATCCTGCTTTCCTATACATATGTGAGAAGTGAATTCAAGGGAAGTGGCAATCAGTATATTCCCTCGGCATGGGATAATCGCCACATCCTGATCCTGACCCTGCAAAGGCCCCTGCCCCGCAACTGGGAAGCTGGCCTGAAGTGGCGCTATTCAGGAGGAGCCCCTTTCACTCCATGGGATTTGGAACTTAGCTCCATTCCTGCTGCCTGGGATGCACGCGGCCAGGCTTACCCTGATTACAGCCGCTTCAACCAGCAGAGGCTGCCGGCCTTCCACCAGCTCGACATCCGCCTTGACAAACAGTTTTACCTGAACCGCTGGTCGCTTATGCTGTACTTCGATGTCCAGAATGTATACAACTTCAAAACCAGGCTTCAGGACAATATCCTAAGGGAAACCGATCCACAGGGAAACCCCCTGCTTATTACCGAAGGAAATATGACCCGCTATGTGCTCAGGCCTCTGGAAAATCTTACCGGAACCATATTGCCCACGTTGGGAATCATCCTGGAATTGTGAGACATCAGACCGGATTACAAGGATTAGACTTAATTAC
>OBJA01000347.1_pt1 | contig 42206 bp, 35 predicted proteins | sample 1519751 | NCBI WGS metagenome assembly OBJA01 (sample SAMEA3881238, study PRJEB22517) | soil metagenome | biome: lake sediment; feature: soda lake sediment; material: sediment, water from around vicinity | place: India | collected 2013-12-23 | depth 3 m
ATTTTTAATAAGTTATGAAGAATAAATAATATAATATATTATGAGAAAAGCGAAGTCAATTCAAATTATTCTGAGTTTAGTAGTAATTCTTATGCTCAGCGTAAATCTAAATGCTGGTAACGAGCAAAGGGGAGGCTCAAGTGGCGCCTCAGAAATTCTCATCAATCCATGGGCACGTACCTCCGGTTTTGGGAATGCTAATGTTTCTTGCGTAAACGGACTAGAAGGTGTATTTCTTAATGTTGCCGGTCTCGCTCATGTACAGAAAACAGAACTAGTATTCACAAACTCCCAATATCTTGTTGGTAGCGGAATATCAATAAATAGTTTCGGATTTGGACAAAAGGTTGGTGAAGTAGGAGTATTAGGTGTCAGTGTAATGAGTATGAATTTTGGTGAGATAGAAAGAACTACCGCAGATTTACCTGAAGGAGGAATTGGTTCATTTAAACCATCTTATTCAGTAATTAATGTATCCTATGCAAGAGAGTTTTCAAATAGTATTTATGGTGGTTTTACTGCAAAAATTATAAATGAAAGTATTTACAACTTAAGTGCATCGGGATTTGCGCTTGACGCTGGAATACAGTACGTAACAGGATTTGGAAAAGATAAAGCCGACAACCGCAAAAGAGATAATATAAGGTTTGGTATTACAATGCAGAACGTTGGTACTACTATGCAATATGCCGGGGAGGGTATGACTTTCTTCGGTTTGGCTCAAAATGGTACGGAAATGACTGTTGAACATAGGAGTCAATCTTTTGAATTACCTTCTCTTATTCGACTTGGATTCTCATATCATATTATGCTTGCACCTGTTGTGGATGAAGCTGAATCAATTGTCAACTCAGATCACAATCTTATTATTGCAGCAGCATTTACATCTAATTCATTTACACGAGATCAAATTCACGTAGGATTAGAATATGGATTTAAAAATTATTTCTATCTCCGTGGAGGATATATGTATGAAGACGGAATTACAACTGTGAATAATAGATTAACTGCATTTACAGGTCCAACAGCAGGTATGACAATGAATATACCAACTAACAAAGAAGGAAGTAGTGTAATAGGAATTGATTATTCATATAGATTTACTAATCCTTTTGGTGGCGTGCACACATTTGGTGCAAGAATTACACTTTAGGAAATATTCTTTAAGCCCTTATTAAGGGCTTTTTTTATTCAAATACGGAAAGAGTCATCAATATTACAAATGTTGATAATTCTTTTCTTTTTTTGTTTTGATATATTAAATAATTATTTAATTTTGCATTAAGAAACCTCTGACAAGGGGGTTTCTTTTTATTTGTATAGCTTAATAAACTAATAATTACAATATGTCAGATGTTTCTTACATAACAGAAGATGGTCTAAAAAAACTCAAAAATGAATTAGATAGACTCATTAATATTGAAAGACCAAATATATCAAAACAGATCGCAGAGGCTAGGGACAAAGGCGATTTATCAGAAAATGCTGAATACGATTCCGCAAAGGAAGCTCAAGGGCTCGTAGAATTAAGAATCAGTAAATTGCAGGAAACAATTAGAAATGCCAGAGTGATTGATATGTCACAAATTGATACAGAAACTGTCCAAATTTTCAATAAAGTAAAAATAAAAAATCTTAAAACTAAGGCAGAAATGGAATATACATTAGTTTCTGAGTCTGAATCAAATATAAAAGAAAAAAAGATTTCAGTAAATACTCCAATTGCAAAAGGCATACTCGGCAAAAAGATTGGAGATATTGTTGATATTGAAATCCCAAATGGAGTTATTAATCTTGAAATTTTAGATATTTCGATTTAAGACATGACAAGCATATTTACAAAAATTATTGAAAATAAAGTCCCTTGTTATAAAGTTGCAGAGAATGATAATTTTATAGCATTTCTAGATATTAATCCATTAAAAAAAGGACATACTCTAATTGTACCAAAAATTGAGATAGACTATATATTCGATAATGATGATGAAACTCTCTCAAATGTTTTATTATTTGCAAAACCTATTGCACAAGCAATTAAAAAGGTGACTAAATGCAAAAGAATTGGAATTACCGTTATAGGTTTAGAGGTTCCTCATACTCACATGCATTTAATTCCAATAAACAATGAATCTGATATGAATTTTTCAAATCAGAGAATACAAATTAAAAGTGAGGAATTTATTGAACTTGCAAGCAAAATTTCGAAAGAACTTCAACCTTGATTTTTTTTCCTTTTTCCACTTACATCAATATTTTTCTTTTTTACATATTCGTCCCACGATTTACAACTTGAGGTACCAGCAATTGCATCCCTTTGATAAAAATGACACATAGCTGCTGCTAATCCATCAGTTGCATCAAGTTTGTCATACAAAAAATCTGATTTCAATAGTTTCTTTAACATTGTGGCAACTTGCTCTTTAGAAGCATTGCCATTTCCGGTAATGGAGAGTTTGATTTTCCTAGGAGCGTATTCAAATATAGGAATAGATCTCGATAATGCCGCAGCAATAGCAGCACCCTGAGCTCGCCCGAGTTTTAACATAGATTGAACATTATTACTATAAAACGGGGCTTCGATTGCCAGTTCATCAGGGTGGTAACCATCAATCAACTGTATAGTTCTCTCGAATATATGCTTTAGTTTATTGTAATGTCCATCAATTTTTTGCATGTCGACAATTCCAATAGCTACCAATTCAACCTGCGATTGTTTTTGATGAATTATTCCATAGCCCATTATGATTGACCCTGGATCGATACCAAGAATTACTCTTTCTTTCTGACTAATATTCATCAATTAATTAAATTTTTATCGCGTAATATTCGTAGATTGTTTCGAGCTTCCACTGCATAAATACTTGATGGAAAATCCATTACTATCTTAAAATAAGCTTCCTCTGCAAGACTATAGTTTTTTTGTTTTTCATTTAGTTGAGCATAACGAAATAAGGCTTTATCTGCTAATAAATCAAAATAATAAAGTCTGGAAACCTCTTCAAAAAGATCAATTGCTTTTGAATAGTCACCAACAGCTTCATAAATTTCAGCCTTACGATATAAAACATTATCAGTTAACTTATGAGATGGAAATAGTAATAATATTGAATCAAGACACTTTAAAGCTTCGGTATATTGCTTGGTATATATAGCAAAATCAGCTCTTGCAAACAACTGTAGCGTTGTATGAGTTGTGTCTAGATTGAAATTATCACTAATAAAAACTGATAGTTCAAGAGCATCATTTGCTATTAATTTGGATGTACTTCCTTTCAAAACAACAAGCTGAGCTTGGGCCCATTCGAACTCCCCACTGTAATACGCTAATTTTGCTCTACGAAATCTTGCTTCATGGCCAAGAGTACTTTCTGCATTAGACTTTTCAACCTGAGCGTAAATGAGTGTTGCTTCCCATGGATTATTATTAAGCATATAAATATCTCCAAGCAATAATTTAGCAAGGCTTTCATCGGCAACATTCAATCTTTTGTTGTTTATCTCATCTAATAATAGTACTGATGCCTCTTCAAATTTTCCGAGATAAAATGCCTTAAGACTTGCAAGTGAGTATAGAACAGGAAATGCATCGCGTCTTCTTACAATATTTAACCCTTCATTTAACAATTGTTCAAGATTTTGCATTTTGCCAATTTCTGGTTCCATAACACCAGTATATTTCAGAAATAGAATATTAAGATAATCAATATATGCAATAGAAAATGTTGCTCTATCTTTTCCTTTAGACATGACATATTCGAGTGCTTTTATAGATAAATCATATTCTAAATTGTTTTTTAAAATCTTGCTAAACTCAATAATTTCAAATCCATCCTGGGTATTTCTTCTATCGATTGCAATCAATTGATCTAGTGCAGCTTCAAATTTCCCTGTTTGAGTATATTGCCATACTAATAAGTTTGTTACCACTGAATTATTCGGATTTTTCTGAATATCCTCTAAAAGAACCTGTTCAACAATATCGTCAAAACTCTGATCTATATCCCTAGTTAACAAATGTTGAAGCCGAGATTGAATAATATTTAGTCTTTGAGGGTTTCTTTTTAAATCGCTGAGATATGATTTCATCATTTTTTCATAATCTCTTTGCATAAAATAAATATTACCTAATTCATAATCAAAGTTATCCCTTAGTCTTGCGGCACCTTCAAGATAAATCCTCTCTGCCCACTTATAATTTCGGTATATCTGAAATGAATTTGATGCAGCAATCACATTATTTCTCGAATTCATAGCAAGATTTAGAACTTTATTAAATTCCTGTTCAGACTCCTCCTTCTTGCCAAGATTAAGATACAACATCCCCAAATCGATAGTAAGATATATGTCATTCCTATTTCTTCGTAACTCTTTTTTAATAAACTTTTCTGCTGTTTCAAAATCTCTTAATTCATTAAGGCATCGCAAATATGAATCTCTATGACTTTTAAATCTAGTATCTTCATATAATTTCTCATATAGAACTGCAGCCTTTTCAAATTCACGATTTTGGAAATACTTCAATGCGAGTTGTGCATCAGAATGCTGCGCGTATACATTACTCGAAATAGATAATAATGCAGTAATTATAAACGCAATTATGACTTTACCGGATAATTTGTTAATTAGTAAGTTCATAATCATCAATAAGGGTTAGAACTTTAGGTTGATATTTCTGATATTTACTATAATTACTACGAGCATACTCCATTTTACTGTTAATTTTAAACTCTGTTTCTTTCAGTATAGAGTCTTCAACAGCTAAGTATTTATCAGTTTCATCTTCGGTAAGAATACCATTTGAGATATCTTCCCTCAGATTATTCAATTGATGTTTGCTTAAACTTAGTTCTTGCGCATATACTGATAGATGATGTGAGTGCAGTTTTTTAAAAGTTTTTTCGACCGTACCATATTGGTAAACTATTTCTAAACTACTTTCATCAAGAATTACATCCTCAGGAATGTTAAGAAAAAATGCATTATAAAGTTTGATGGTATCATATAATAGTCTGTATGTTTCAACTTCTTGCGAGGATAAAACTTCATCTAGGAGATCGATTTTTTCTAACAAATTATCTATTCTCATGATAGATTCACGCTGATGAGCAGTTTTACATCCTAAAAATATCATTACAATAAAAATTAACCCAATAACATTTCTCTTCATTTCATTTTGTTTTATATCAATACAACAGCGAAATTACTTACTTATTATATCAAAATGTGTATATTTTCTTAATACTTCTGGTATATTTATTCCTTTTTCACTATGATTATTTTCGATAATTGCCGCCATAATTCTTGGTAATGCAAGTGCACTTCCGTTTAAAGTATGAGCAAGCACTGCCTTTTTGCTATCCACTGGTTTATACCTCAACTTCAATCTGTTGGTTTGAAAATCTTCAAAATTTGACACTGAGCTTACTTCTAACCATCGTTTTTGACCAGCAGAAAAAACCTCGAAGTCATAAGTGAGGGCAGATGTAAAACTAATGTCTCCTCCACATAGTTTCAAGACTCTGTATGGTAATTCCAATTTTTTAATTAATTCTTCAACATATTCTAACATCTCTTCTAGTGCCGAATAAGATTCCTCAGGCTTTCGAATTTGTACGATTTCAACTTTATCAAATTGATGAAGGCGATTGAGACCTCTTACATGTGCGCCCCATGATCCAGCTTCTCTTCTGAAGCATGCAGAATAGGCAATATTTTTCACTGGCAATTCTTTTTCTCCAAGCACTACGTCACGATACAAATTAGTAATAGGTACTTCTGCAGTTGGAATAAGATAGAAATTGTCAACTCCGATATGGTACATCTGTCCATCTTTATCAGGTAATTGACCTGTACCAAAACCACTCTCTTCATTAACGAGCAAAGGTGTAAGAACTTCTTTGTATCCGGCTTTTTCTCCTTCATCTAAAAAGAAATTAATCAAGGCTCTCTGCAATTTTGCACCCTTATCAATATATACCGGAAATCCTGCTCCGGTAATCTTTGTTCCAAGTTCAAAGTCAACAAGATTATATTCTTTAATTAGATCCCAATGAGGGATGCCAGATATAAACTCAGGTATACTTCCTCCTTCTCTTATTACAATATTATCATCCTCTCCCTTTCCTGCCGGAACAGATTCATGAGGGACATTGGGTATAGAAATCAACAGTTCTGTCAAATTACTTTCCACTTCTGATAGTTTGCTTTCAAGTTCTCTAATGCTTTCCTTAATCAGAATAGTATCATTTTTTAGTTTATTTGCTTCAGCAACATTCCCATCGGAAAATAATTTTCCTATTTGTTTCGAAATATCATTCAATCTAAACTGATTATCGTCTCTTTCAACTTGGAAAGCTCTTCTTATATTATCTAACTCAATAATATTTTCGACAAATTCAGCAGCATCGAAGTTTTTAATCTTTAATAGTTCTACTATTCTGTCTTTCTCCTCACGTATAAGTTTGATTGTAATCATAATAAATATTTTAGTATTGCGAAATTATAAAATTGATTTGAATAATGGCAAGATAAACATATACAAAATAACAAATGGTAATCGACAAATGTTTCCAGATTATTATAATAATAAAAAAAAACTCCTATACAATGCACAGGAGTTCCACAACATTATGTAATTTTTTATTCTTCTGTTTTTTGATTTGCGCTCGATTCTTCAGTTTCCTTTACTACATTCTCCTCAGAAATTACTTGTTCTGCTAAAGGCTCTTCCTTTACTTCAGATTTAGCTTCAACTATATCAAGTTTTTCCTCAACCATATCAGTTATAAATGGAGTAACTGAAACAAACGACCGGTTATTTCTTTTCTTTTTGAATAAAACCGTTCCATCACTTAGGGCATATAATGTATGATCTTTACCAATACCAACATTATCTCCAGGATGATGTTTTGTTCCTCTTTGCCTAACAATAATATTTCCTGCAATTACTTTTTGTCCGCCATATATTTTAACTCCGAGTCTTTTACTTTCGGATTCGCGACCGTTTCTTGAACTACCAGCTCCTTTCTTATGTGCCATTACTATAAATTTTTCAGATTATGCTACTATTTCTTTAATCTCTATTTCGGACAATTGTTGGCGATGTCCTTGAAGTTTTTTATAACCTTTTCTTCTTTTCTTCTTAAATACCAACACCTTATCATCTTTTACGTGAGATAATACCATTGCTGATACTGATGCATCTTTAACTGTCGGTTGTCCAACCTTAACTTTTCCTTCATTATCAATAAGCAAAACTTTATCAAGTTTAATTTCACTTCCTTCTTCCTCGTTTAAACGATGAACAAATAATTTGTCACCCTTAACAACCTTAAATTGTTGCCCTGCTATCTCTACTATTGCGTACATTTTCAGTTCTTTAATATTGTTTTTCGTTTCTTTAAAAATCGGACTGCAAATTTATAATATTATTTGCAAATACCAAAGAAAATGTCAAAAAGTTTTTTTTTAGTATTCTCAAAACGGATATTAAATTACTCTTTTGAATATTTCTTACAGACTTAAGACAGATAAAATTAAGAAAACAACTTGATTAATGCCAAAAATTATATAAATATAATAATTTTTAAATTTCTCTGTTATATCTTTGTAAATTAAAAAAATAACTTGAAAAAGCTTTTTTTACTCTTTATCACACTGATTTTATTTCTGGTCGCTCATACGCAGATTCAAAAGCCTCACAATTTGCCAAAACTTGATCAGCAAATTGCTCATTTTGGATATTCGCTTGGCTTAAATACGATGGACTTTACAATTCGTCCTTCTGCTAGTTTTCTTAATAATATGGATACAGTTTATGCTGTGGAAATAAATAGATATGTAGGGTTTAATATAAGTATGATTTCCAATCTTAGATTAACAGACCAATTAAACCTTAGATTTTTACCGGGACTTATCTTCGGACAAAGAAATATTGATTATAAAATATTGCGTAACGACGGATACAGAAGACATTCCATGATGATTGAATCAACATTTCTTGACTTCCCTTTACTAATTAAATATAAATCTGTAAGAGTAAATAATTTTCGCCCGTTTATTATCGGAGGCACTTCATTTAGGGTTGATCTTGCTGCGCAAAGAAGGGTTAAGCCTGAGGAGAGACCTAAAATAAGATTAAAACCTGTCGATCTTTACTATGAAATTGGAATTGGAACAGACTTTTTCTTAGAATACTTTATGTTTGCAATAGAACTTAAAGCATCTTGGGGTATTTTCAATAATATTGTTTACGATAACACCCAATTTTCAAACTTTTACGAAAGATTAAATTCAAGAATGGTAATTCTTTCTTTTCACTTTGAAGGAGGAAAAATTGATAAGATTGCTTGGTGGAAATAGATTATGAAACATCACATTGAACTTTTAGTATCTCCGGAGCAATTATTTAATAAAGATGTGCTAAAATTAATTATTGCAAAAACACTTAATATTGATCTTGATTCAGTTAATGATTTTAAAATTCTAAAACAATCTATTGATGCACGAAAGGATGTTAAATATAATCTTAAAATTGCTGTTGCCACAGATAAAGACTACATCTCTGAAGACTTAATTGAATTTAAGTTTCAGGAAGTCACAGAATATTCAAAAAAAATAATTATTGTTGGTGCAGGTCCGGCAGGATATTTTGCTGCATTAAAGGCTTTGATGCAAGGTTTTAAACCAATTGTAATTGAGAGAGGGAAAACTGTTGAAGAAAGAAAGTATGATATTGCAGCTATAAATAGAGGAAATAAACTAAACCCTGAATCGAACTTTGCTTTTGGGGAAGGAGGAGCAGGCACATATTCCGACGGTAAGCTTTATACAAGAAGTAAAAAAAGAGGCAGCGTTAAAGAAGTATTAGAACTTTTAGTATTTTTTGGAGCAAACAGAAATATATTAACCGATGCACATCCACATATTGGAACAGATAAAATCAGCAGTATCATAAGAAATATTAGGAATACGCTTATCCAAAATGGAGGAGAAATCCATTTTAATACAAAAGTCAATGAGTTATTATTAAAAGATGGTCGAATCACTGGAGTGAAGACTCAAGACAATAAAGAGTTCAATTCTAAATATGTCATCCTCGCAACAGGGCATTCTGCAAGAGATGTATATGAGTTTCTGTCTCGAAAAAATATAAAAATGGAATCAAAAGGGTTTGCAATGGGCTTAAGAATTGAACACCCACAGGCATTAATTAATGAGATTCAATATAAGAAATTTGCAGAAAATAAATACTTGCCTCCTGCCATTTACAGTGTTTCCAAACAAATAAATGGCAGAGGAGTATATTCATTTTGTATGTGTCCGGGAGGTATTATAGTACCCGCAACAACATCTGCTTACGAGTGTGTTGTTAATGGTATGTCGAACTCTAGGCGCAATTCAGGATTCGCAAATGCCGGCATTGTAGTAGAATTGAGAAAAGAAGATTTTTTAAGTTATGAAAATAATGGGCTTTTTTCGGGGCTCGAATTTCAAAAAAAACTTGAAAATCTTGCTCATATTAATTCAGGAATAGGGCTTACCGCTCCTGCCCAACGAGTAAGCGATTTTGTGAAGGGCAAAATATCAACTGAATTACCAAAAAGTTCATATAATCCTGGGCTTATTAGTAGCCCAATGCATTTTTGGCTTCCAAAGACAATAGGAGAAAGAATAAGGCATGGTTTAATAGAGTTTAATAAATCTATGAGAGGTTTTATTACGGAGGAAGCAATAGTGGTTGGAGTTGAGTCAAGAACAAGCAGTCCGGTGCAAATAGTAAGAGATAGGCTAAGCGGAGAACACGTCTCCACCCCCGGGCTGTTCCCATGTGGAGAAGGAGCTGGATATGCAGGAGGAATAGTTTCTGCAGCAATTGACGGAATGAATGCGGTAGAAAATATATATCAAAGAAACTAATCTGATTTAAATTCCTATTTTTGCAATTCTTTTAAATTATATGATAAGATTTATTTTTTTACTAATCTGCATTTTAATAAATATTCTTGTTTTTTCTCAATCTGCAAGAATTAGCATAACCGATACAAAAAACAACCCCCTGCCCGGCACTACAATAATCTTAAATAGCATAAGTGATTCAACAAAATACTATTCCACAACAGATCAATCTGGAAATACAAATTTCACAAATCTCAATAAAGGTCTTTATTTAATTAGCATAAGTTATATAGGTTTTGAAACTCTTGAAAAGTCAATTTCTATAAAAAAGGACAGTGAAAGTTTCAGCTTTCAACTAAAAGAATCTGCGTTTGCTTTGGAGGAGGTAACTGTGAGTGCATCTCGCCCACTTATTGTTTACGAGTATGACAAAATGATTATAGACCCTGAACCAATTGCAGATATTAGCACTAATACACTTGAAGTACTTGAAAATACTCCCGGACTATTTGTTGACCAAGATGGAGGCATATATCTCTCATCTGCTAGTCCTGCCGTAGTTTACATTAATGGCAGAGAGCAAAAGATGAGCAACCAAGACATAACAACTTTATTAAGAAGCATTCCTCCTGGAAGCATTGAAAGGATAGAAGTTTTAAGAACCCCTTCAACCAAATATGATGCTGCAAGTTCGGGCGGAATAGTTAATATTATTCTAAAGAAAGGTATCAAAATTGGTCGTTTTGGGACTGTGCGTACAGGAATAAACCAAGGAGTAAAAGGAAATCGTTTTGCGGGAATTAGCCTAAACAATAGCGGAGATAAAAGTACAACTTATCTAAATATAAATTACAATTACAATAGCAGATTAGAAGAAATTAATATGAATCGACCTCTAATTGCAGACACTAGTCTAATACAGTTCTCTGAAACAAGTTATGAAAACAATCAATTATATTCTGGCTATGGGATAAATCTTGAAATAACTGAAAAAATCTCCTTTAATTATGATGGACGCATCAATCTAAGTCAAAGAGATTCCGAAGCTAATAATTTAAGTAATATCAAATCAAGTCAGAATTGTATTTCTGAAATCCATAACAATGTCATAAATAAATCCGGTTTTATTAATCTTCAGCAAGACTTTGGTTTAATAATTAAGACCGACAGTGTTGGATCTGAAATTGACAATAAGATTAGCTACAGCTTAAATTCCGGAAATAATTTTCAAAACTTTAGTTATTTAGACATACTTCCTACTCTCGTAAACATTGATGGCGAGGGGAATAATAATCAAACAAGACACTTTATAGTTTTACAGTCCGACTTTACAAGGCTTCTTAAGAATGATCTAAAACTCGAAAGCGGATTAAAATCCTCTTTTCAATATTACTCAAGCAATGCTAAGTATTATTTGAATTTTGAAGAAAATCAAATAACTGATACTCGTAGAACTAATGCATTTAATTATAAGGAGAATATCAATGCGGCTTATTCTCAATTATCTATGCCTGTTGGTAAACATTTTTCTTTGATTGGCGGCTTACGTCTGGAACATACTTATATGCATGGAAATCAGACTATACCTTCAGACACAAGTTTTATAGTAACCAGAACAGATTTATTCCCCTATATTTACTTAAGCAGAATATTAATTGAAGCTTTTGGTATTGAACTCAGGACTTTTGCGATATACCGTCGCACAATTAATCGACCTGGTTATCAAAACCTAAACCCTTATATTATTTTCATTGATCAGTTTCTTTATGAAACCGGTAACCCAGCCTTAAAGCCCCAATTTACCGATAATATTGAGTTAAATATAAGTTTTGAAAACTATCCTGTTTTTGCAATCGGAAGAAACTATACAAGTGATATATTCTCAAGCGTAATTTATTTAGACCCTGAAAATGAATTAACTGCTCTGCGCACATACGACAATATAGGACATAATACTGAAACATATTTGAGAATTATGGCGGGTATTCCTCCCGGGAAAAGATATTTTTTTGCTGTTGGAACACAATATAATCACAATGATTTTGAGGGATTTTATGATAATGAAAAATTTGGATATTCCCGTGGAGGATGGAGGTTTTTTACTTTTCATTCTCTAAGGCTTTTTAAAGAAACCCGTTTAACAATGAGTGGTTTCATGATGACCAATGGAATGTATAATAATTTTTATGAACTAAATAATTTTGGTCAGCTCAATTTTGGAATTACTCAAAACCTATTAGACAAGAAACTTACGATTAGCATAAGTGCCAGAGACGTTCTAAAAACAATGATAACTGAATTCACATATAATCAGGGCTCTGTTTATACAACCGGAGACAGATACGCTGATAATAGGAGGTTTGGTATAAATATTAGGTACAACTTCGGTATTCGTAAAAAAGAAGAAAATCGTAAGCAAATGATGCAGTTTGATATTGAAGAATGATTTTAGTCATAAAGCACACTAGTCTTTTAAGCATAAATCTTATTAAAACATTTACTATTTTTGCTTTAGATAATCTAAAGATAACTATTATGATAAATGAGAAAGAAATCAGAAAAGAAGTAATTGAGAATATTGCAGGTCAGATAGCGATTGCCGCACGCACTGCACCGAAATCGAGAGGCATTGATAATATTGAAATTTTTATCGCTGAAACAACCGATATTAATAAAATAATCGTAATGATGGAACAGATAGCTATTCGGGAGAATCAGGATTTTTTTTCTAGAGATGCTGAAAATCTTAGAAACTCAGATGCTCTCATTATAATTGCTGTGAAAACTAAACCTGCCAATCTAAATTATTGTGGAATGTGCGGAATGAAAAATTGTGAAACGAAAAACTTACATCCTGCGATACCCTGTGCATTTAATATGATAGATCTTGGAATTTCTGTTGGCTCTGCGGTTAGCAAGGCAATGGATTTTAGAGCAGACAACAGGATAATGTATACCATTGGCATAGCAGTTAAAGATTTAGGACTAATTGATGCTGACATACACATGGCTTTAGGAATACCTTTAAGTTCCAATGGTAAAAATATATTCTTCGACAGAATTAAAAAACAATAAGTGAGCGATAGAAAATAAACAAAAACAGATTTTATCAGTATAAGCAATATAACAAATCATGTTTCGTTAATTTATTATTATTTATATTTGTACTATAATTTACGATAATGTTAAAAAATCTGGTAATAATTGTGTCTGCCCTAATATTCTCGTTGAATGCTATTTCTCAAAATGGAGGTGAAAACACGTATGAGTTTTTAAATCTACCTTCTAGTACAAGAATCGCAAGTGCAGGTGGAAATAATGTTTCAAACTACGACAATGACATAAATTTTGTTTTAACAAATCCTGGACTACTCAGACCAGAAATGAATAAACAGCTAAGTCTCAATTATATAAACTATCTTTCAGATATAAACTTTGGTTATGTTTCTTACGGAATGAACATAGAAAATATTGGTATGTTTGCTGCCGGAATTCAATATATTAATTATGGTACATTTTTGCATACAAATGAAGTAGGAGAAATTTTGGGAGATTTTGTTCCTTCAGAGTTCTCCTTTAATCTTTATTATTCTAGGCCTTTCCTTGAAAAGTTTAATTTCGGAGCAGGACTAAAAACAATTTACTCTTCTTTTTTTTCACACTTTTCCTCTGGACTTGCCCTAGACCTGGGTATAGCTTATATTGATACTGAAAGCTTATTTTCAGCCGGTATTGTATTGAAAAACATAGGCTCTCAAATCAAGCCATATACCCAGGGGAATTATGAACCTTTACCTTTTGATCTGCAACTAGGACTAACAAAAGGATTAGAACATGCACCCTTCAGGTTTTCAGTTACATTTATGAATCTATTAAACTGGAATCTTTCTTATAAAAGCATTTTTGACACAAATTACAGTTTCGGCCAAGAGACAGCTAACACAGATAATTTTTTTAATAAACTTGAAGATGTTGGAGATGAATTATTGAGACATATTATTTTTGGAATAGAGCTTGTACCGTCAGAAAGTTTTTATATAAGTTTAGGCTATAATTACAAAAGAAGATCGGAATTATCGCTTAGTATGATGCCAAAAATGGTAGGAATGTCTATTGGCGTAGGAATCAGACTGGAAAAATTTAATATGAGCTATGCACTCGCATCATATCACCTTGCAGGAGCATCAAACCATATTTCTGTAGGATTAAACCTTGGTGCATTTTACAAAACAGTACAATAGTTTCTCATCCACGGTAAAATTGTTCTAAGCCTTTTTTTGATAAAATTTACTATCTTTAAATCTCAAAATTATTCAATGAAAAAGATAATTGTTGCAATAGACGGTTACTCATCATGTGGCAAAAGTACATTGGCCAAACAACTAGCTAAAATACTTGGATACATATACATAGATAGTGGCGCTATGTATAGAGCTGCTACTTTTTTTGCACTAGAAAACAATTTAATCACTGATAACTATTTTAATGAACAAAAATTTATTTCGGAGATAGACAAAATATCGATTAGGTTTACATACGATAAAAATGATAATCTGACAACATATCTAAATGATCAAAATGTTGAACAAGAAATCCGAGATATTAAAGTTTCGTCATTTGTAAGTATAATTAGCAAAATACCAGAACTTAGAAAAAAAATGGTTGCTCTTCAGCGTGAAATTGGGAAAGACAAAGCTGTTGTAATGGATGGCAGAGACATAGGTTCTGTTGTATTTCCCGATGCTGAACTAAAACTTTTTATAACAGCAGATACTGATGTTAGAGCATTAAGACGATTTGAGGAGTTAAAACATCAAAATCCAAATATTAGCATTGAAGAAATAAAAAATAATATCACAGAAAGAGATTTTATTGATAAAAATCGAACCGAAAGTCCTCTTATTAGAGTACGGGATGCAATTATAATAGATAATAGTAATTTAACAAAGAGTGAACAGTTAGAAATTGCCATAAATCTTGCAAAAAAAATCATAAATGGAGATAGAAATTGATAAATACTCAGGATTTTGCTTTGGTGTAACAAATGCAATTAAAAATGCTGAACAAAATCTAAATTCAGGAACTGAACTTTTTTGCCTAGGACATATAGTTCATAATGCCGTAGAAGGACAGAGACTTCGAAACATGGGGTTAAAATCGATACAATATGATGAATATAAAAAAATAAAAAATAAAAATGTACTTATTCGTGCTCATGGCGAACCGCCCGAAACTTATGAAACTGCAAAAGTCAATGATATTAATATAATTGATGCAACCTGTCCGGTTGTATTAACTTTACAAAAGAGAATAAAAGAGATTTACAAAAATCATCCGGATTCAGAGATAGTAATTTTCGGAAAAAAGGGTCATGCTGAAGTTAACGGACTCGTCGGTCAAACAAACAATAAAGCTATAGTTGTAAGTGGATATAATGACTTAGATACTGTTAATATTACAAAAGATGTTTTCATATTTGCCCAAACAACTGCAAAACAAAATGACTATAATACTTTAATTGAACAGTTAAAACTACTATCAATTAAAAATAATGGGAACACAGAAAATATAAAATTCTTTGACACAATTTGTCCGAGCGTAAGAAATCGAATCCCGAGGCTTACCGAGTTTGTTAAGAAGCATAATGTAATAATATTTGTAAGCGACTCACAAAGTTCGAACGGACAAATGTTATTTGAAGTATGTAAAGATAACAATCCTAGGAGTTACTTTGTAACTGATGTAGTAGATATAAATGATGATTGGTTTTATAAAAACAGTTCAGTTGGAATTAGTGGTGCCACCTCTACTCCTCTTTGGCTTATGGAAAAAATAAAACAATATATTAGTGAAATATCAAATAAATAAAACTCTATGAAAACTTGTTTTGGCCCCCAAAAAATCATGTTTCCTTGCCCGGTTACACTAGTGGTTACCGGCAACTTCGAAAAAGCAAATATAGTGACTGTAGCTTGGATTAGTCTGTTAACAAGTGAACCTCCCACTTTAGGCATTTCGGTTGGGAGTAATGGTTTTTCAGGAACTGAGATAAAAAACAATGGCAATTTTTCAGTAAATATTGCTTCAGCAGATATTGCTATTGAATCTGATTTCTGTGGAATTACATCGGGAAAAGACATAGACAAATTTGAAAAATCAGGTCTTACAAAAATGGCTTCCAAAAGAATTTCATCTCCAATAATAAAAGAATGTCCGTTAAATCTTGAATGTGAATTAATAGACGTAAATACGGTGGGAAAAACAAATCACTTCATAGGAAGAATACTTGAAACCCACATTGATACTAATAAGTTAAAAAATCCTGCTTTATATAACTCATTCAGGATTGAAGATATTAATCCACTAGTTTACATTGGGGGGATTAGAGAATACCGAACACTCGGAAGAAAAATTGGAGATGCCTATAGTATAGGAAGAAATATAAAGTGATAAATGTTACGATAACTTAATCTTACTAATCGGTCAATCAAAAATAAAAAATCGTCATTCATACAATAAATATCTATATTGACGAGTTTCTTTGCTATCTTTACATTTTTATTAACAATTAATTAATTTAAGTATGAAATCAAAAGCATTATTAGTGGTAGTTTTTATTGCAGCAGCAATCACTTTTTCAAGTTGCAATATTACAAGTAAAAACATGAAAAGTCCTAACAGCATTGTAAAATTTGAAAAAGAGGATTTTCAATTCTCAGCGCAGGTTGTGGGAGAAGGAACTCAGACTCGCATATTTGGAGTAGACTGGGCAAATCTATTTAGTACAAAAATTGGAAATGTAGTTGAGCCTAGTATCATAAATATTCCTATTGTTGGAAATATGCCGATTAAAAGTTCTGCAAGTTATGCAATTTACGATCTTATGGAAAAGAATCCAGGATATGACGTAGTATTTTATCCTCAGTACGAAACAAAAGTTACTGGACTACCGATAATATTCCAGAAATCTCACACAACAGTTAAAGCCAGACTAGGTAAAATAAAATAACAAGTAACCAAAACAACTCATTAAAGCAGCTTTATGGCTGCTTTTTTGTTTTAATAAACAATAATTTTCTCTTTTCCCCTGATAAACTTATCTTTGCAAAAAACATTTTTATGAAACAATTCAACAGACATCTTGTTACAGCGGCATTACCGTATGCTAATGGTCCAATACATATTGGTCATCTTGCAGGAGTCTATATTCCGGCAGATATCTATGTTCGTTATTTGAGACTTAGAAAAAAAGACGTTGTTTTTGTCTGTGGTTCTGATGAGCACGGGGTTCCAATTACAATCACTGCAAGAAAAGAATCTCTTACTCCCCAACAAATTGTAGACAGATATCATAATATTATAAAAAGCGCATTTGCAGATTTCGGAATTTCGTTTGACATATACAGTCGAACCAGCAATCAGGTACACCACGGAACAGCATCAGAGTTTTTCACAACTCTATACAATAAGGGAGAGTTTATTGAGAAAGTTAGCATGCAGTTTTTTGATGAACATGAATCCCAGTTTTTATCAGACCGATATATTACCGGGACCTGTCCAAAATGCGGATATGAGAATGCGTATGGAGATCAATGCGAGAAATGCGGTTCATCACTTAGCCCAAATGAATTAATAAACCCAAAATCTGCAATTAGTGGAAATGTCCCTATTCTAAAGGAAACAAAACATTGGTACCTACCTTTAGATAAGTATGAAAAAGAATTAAAGGAATGGATTCTTGAAGAGCACAAAGAATGGAAACCAAATGTTTACGGACAATGCAAATCATGGATCGAATCAGGATTGCTACCACGAGCAGTTACTAGAGATTTAGATTGGGGAGTAAAAGTTCCTCTTGATGAAGCAAAAAACAAAGTTCTTTATGTTTGGTTTGATGCTCCAATAGGTTACATATCAGCGACAAAAGAACTAACTAAAGACTGGGAAAAATATTGGAAACAGAATGACACTAAAATGGTCCATTTTATAGGTAAAGACAATATTGTTTTTCACTGTATTATATTCCCGTCAATGCTTAAACACGAGGGTACATTTATTTTACCGGAAAATGTTCCCGCAAATGAATTTTTAAACCTCGAAGGAGATAAAATAAGTACATCCAGAAATTGGGCGGTATGGCTTCATGAATATCTTGAAGAATTTAAAGATATGCAGGATGTCCTGAGATATGTACTCACATCAAATGCTCCGGAAACAAAAGATAATGACTTCACTTGGAAAGATTTTCAGGCAAAAAACAACAACGAGTTGGTTGCAATTACAGGCAATTTTGTAAATCGAGCTTTGGTTCTAACTCACAAATACTTTGATGGAATTGTTCCTGAGCCAGATACTGATACTGAGTATGAAACCGAAATAAGAAAACTTGTAAAACAATATAAAACAGGAATAGAGTCAAAAATAGAAAATTACAAATTCCGTGAAGCATTAAAAGAATTCATGAATATTTCCAGATTGGGGAATAAATATCTGGCTGATACTGAACCTTGGAAACTTATAAAAACTGATGAATCTCGTGTAAAAACAATACTGTATTATTCTTTACAATTATGTGCAATATCTTCTGTTCTTGCAGAACCTTTTTTACCATTTTCCGCAAAAAAACTAAGAAATATGCTAAATCTTGCTGAAACAGATTGGGATGTAACTTCTCAGTTCGATTTGCTATTACCAAATCATGAAATCGGAAAGGCTGAATTACTGTTTTCAATTATTGATGATGAACAAATTGATTTTCAGGTTAACAAACTATTGAAAACGAAAGACAGTAATCGAGTTGATTTGAAAATTCATGAGCCTGTCAAAGAAAGTATTAACTATGATAATTTCAGCAAGCTCGACTTAAGAACAGCAACAATTATTAAAGCGGAAAAAATTCCTAAAGCAGATAAATTATTAAAACTCCTTGTCGATACAGGTATAGATAAAAGAACTGTAGTTTCTGGAATTGCACAGTACTTTAAACCTGAAGACATAATCGGCAAGCAAGTTTGCCTTTTAATGAATCTTGAGCCTAGAAAACTTAGAGGAATTGAGTCTGAAGGGATGGTTCTAATGGCTGAGGATGACAAAGGAAATCTTGTATTTGTAAGCCCTGAACACAAAACCACTAATGGATCAAAAATTAGTTAATAATACTAATAAAGCTTAAAGTTAATGGGTATAATGTAACGTACAGGAACAGACTTACCCCTTTGCATTCCTGGTTTCCAGTCTGGAAGCATCTTTATAACCCGAAGTGCTTCATTATCAATAGAAGGATGTACTCCCTTTGCAATTGCAACTTCAGTAACCTTGCCTTTTTTATCTATTATAAACGTTACATATACTGTCCCATGAATTCCGTTTGCTTTGGAATTTTCCGGATAGTTTAAATTTGTTGATATAAAACGTAATAAATCAGAATCTCCTCCGGGAAAAACTGGTTTAACTTCAACCACAGCAAAGTCAATCGTCGCAATTTCCTCGGGTTCGTCAAGGTATTCAATTATAGAATTAACCGCAAAATCATTAGATTGACTAATTTTAATAGAAGAATCTACGTCTGAAACAAATGACTCGTCACTTCTAATTTCTTCTAATTCAGAATTTCTGAATCTACTCTGTCTCCTATCTGAGCTAACTGCAATCTTGTTCTGACTCTGAGCTTCAGTTTCGACAAAAAACTCACGTCTTGGACTTTCAGAAACCACACTGCCACTAACTGTCTTATTATCAACAACTATCTCCTTTTCTTCTGCTGGTGTGGGAGCCAATGAAGGACTTATATCTTTATCAATAGGCGTTAAACCGGATCCCATTACAACAGACTTTTCAATATTCTCATAATCATTATCAAATAAATTTGATATATCTGAGACTCTTAGGTCTGAGTCTTCTTCTGCAATGATTATCAATTTATCTATGGTTCTTTCTTGATCCTTATCTTGCACTCTTAAATCTATAGTATCATCTATTAATTTTTGAGATTGTTGAGTAGTAGTTTCGGCAATTTCATTATCTGACTCCATAACCGATTCATCAAAAACTAGATTAGCAACATATGTCTTGTCATTATTCTTACTGAAATTGGAAAATAAATTAATTAAGAGAGCAATTCCCGAAATAACAAGAATTAAGACTGCGGCTGCAATAGACCGATATTTAAATTTTCTAAAAACAGGATTAATTTTTACAGGATTCTCATTTCCGTCAATTTTTTTGTTAATATTATTCTGAATTTCACCTATTTCTGAAGGCTTATTCAAAACTAATAAACCGTCTATAGCATCAGAACAAGAAGGGCATTCTGTTATATGGAGTTCAATTATTCTAACTTCAGTTCCAACTAACTTGCCTTCAAGATAATCTGCTAACTTAATAATATCAGGACAATCAGATTTACAGTTTATGTTATTTTTTTCATTCATTTTTTTTTTCAAATAATATTTTCAGGTTTCTTTTGCCATTTTGTATGTGACTCTTTACATCCTTATAAGAAAAACCGGTTTCATCAATTATCTGTGCATATGACATTTCTTTTAAATAAAAAAGTTCAACGCAGATACGTTGTTCCTGCTTCAATTCATTTAAATTATTTTCAAGCATTACTAATTTTTCTTCTTTTAAACTATAATCAGGATACAATTCTTCATCAAAATCCACATTTTTTTTAATTTCTTTTGTAATTTGGCCTAAATGTTTTTGTTCATATTTAGTGTTTCTGAAATAGTGGAGACAATGATTTCGTGTTAGAGTATGCAACCAAGATTTAAAATTTGTTACTTCATGATTCATTAGTTTTTGAAAAAGACTTTCAAATATTTCCATGAGTAATTCTTCCGCTATTTCCTTGTCTTGAACATATTTGAGGCAAATAGCAAAAACAAATCCTGAATGCCTCTTAAATATTTCTCCAACGAAATTCTTATCTCCGCTGTATCTGAATTTTTCAATTAATTCGATATCGCTTTCTTGGTTGAGATTTCTTTTTCGAGAAAATATCATAAAAAAAGTTGTAGTCTATTAAAAACTACAACTCAAAAATAAAAAATATTTTTTTAATAACTAAACTGCAACAACTTCTTTTACCTGAGGAACATCTCTTTTTAATTTATCTTCGACACCTAGTTTAAGAGTTTGTTGAGAATGAGGGCAACAGCCGCAAGCTCCGAGTAACTTTACTTTGACAACAAAATCATCAGTTACTTCAACCAGTGTAATATCTCCACCATCTGCATTTAAAAAAGGTCTTACTTCTTCAATAGATTGTTCAATTTTCTTTACGATATCTTCCATAATTTATTTTTGTTCGTTAATATTACTAAATAGAAAACAGTTTAATGAGCATTTTGTTTTATAAACTCCAATATGTCAAATCTTTAATTTTATTTCTAAAAATTCCTTTTATATCAATTAAAATTCCGTTCTTACTTGATAATTGTTTAAAATAAGATTCATCAAGCTTTAAATAATTAGTATGGTTTACAGCAACAATTATTGCATCGTATTTCCCCTCTGTTTTTTCACTCAATTCTACATTATACTCTTCCCTAACCTCTTCTCTGTCGGCGAATGGATCAATTATATCATATTTTACATTATATTTCGCCAATTCATCAATAATGTCAATAACTCTGGAATTTCTAATGTCTGATACATCTTCTTTAAAGGTCATGCCCATTATTAGTACTCTGGTTTTAGTTATCTCTTTTCCTTTTGAGATTATCAACTTAACAGTTTTTCCTGCAACATATGCACCCATGCCATCGTTGATTGCTCTTCCTGAGTTTATCATTTTTGCATGATATCCAAGTTCCTTTGCCTTATGGAGGAGATAGTAGGGGTCTACGCCAATGCAGTGACCTCCGACCAAACCAGGAATAAACTTGAGAAAATTCCATTTTGTGCCGGCAGCCTCCAGAACTTCAAATGTATTAATATTCATTTTGTCAAAAATAATTGACAATTCATTCATTAATGCGATGTTCACATCTCTCTGAGTATTTTCAATAATTTTTGCTGCTTCAGCAACTTTAATTGAGCTTGCTCTGTGTACACCTGCTTTGATAACTAATTCATATATTTTTGCTATGTTTTCGGCAGATTCTTCATCACATCCTGAAGATACTTTAACAATGCTAGTTAATGTATTTTTCTTATCTCCTGGATTTATTCTTTCGGGAGAAAAGCCCACTTTAAAATCCTCAATAAATTTGAGTCCTGAAAATGCTTCCAAGACAGGAACACAGTCTTCTTCTGTGCAGCCTGGATAAACTGTTGATTCATAAACTACATAATCTCCCTTTTTTAGAATTTTCCCTACAGTTTCAGATGCTTTTATAACAGGAGTCAAGTCTGGCAACTTATGTTCATCTATAGGAGTTGGAACAGCAATAATATGGAAATGGCATTTACGCAAATCATCTGGATTCGCTGTGAATTCGATATCACAATTATCAAACTCCTCAGGTGTAAGCTCTTTGCTTGGATCTATCTTGTTTTTCATCATTTCAATACGGTCCGGCTTAATATCAAAGCCGATAACCGAAACCTGTTTCGCAAACTCAAGAGCAATTGGTAGTCCAACATATCCTAAACCGATAACGGATATTTTCTTTTCTTTTTGGAGGATTGAATTATACATACAAATACTTAAATTAGTTTAAAAATATTTCACAAAAATACTTTAAATAATATTTACATCAAAGATTTTTTTCCAAAAATGGATGAAAATCTCCGCTTATACCAATGCAAGTAGCGTTTCGTATTTCATAAACTATTTGAATTGATTTTACTGCCTCATCTAAACCAAAACCATTGCCTATAAGGATATCCCTATATGCAGCAGTGTGCAAATCTGTAAATCCATCACTAAACTCAATTTCACGGTCTTCAATTTTTATTGACCTGTAAGTTCTCTGTCCTTTTGCAATACAATGGTCTGGTAATAGTTTTTCGTCAATAGACAAAATCCACCTTACTCTTGCTTTTTCAAACTCAAGATAACCTGCCGCAGTCTGATTTTCACTAAAATGAACTTTATTAAGCTTTAAATTCCCAAATATCCAAGTCAGCATATCAAAAAAATGTACTCCAATATTTGTCGCAATACCTCCCGATTTTTCAGAGTCCCCTTTCCAACTAAAATGATACCAATTACCACGCGAAGTTATATACGCCAAATCAACATCATAAACCTTTCCGGGAGGACCAGCATCGATTTTTTTCTTTAGTTCAATAATTGAAGGATGTAATCTCAATTGTAATATATTGAATATTTTTTTTCCTGTCTCATTTTCAATTTCTTTAAGAGCTTCAACATTCCAAGGATTAAGAACCAGAGGCTTTTCACATATTGCATTGGCTTTATGTCTTAATGCAAATCTAATGTGAGAGTCGTGCAAATAATTAGGAGAACAAATAGACACATATTCAATTCTTTTTTCTGTTCTGCTGAGTTTATCGACGTGCCGCTCAAACCGTTCAAACTCATTAAAGAAGTCTGCCTTAGGAAAGTATGAATCAAGATACCCCACACTATCAAACTTATCCAAAGTTGCCACCAGTTCATTTTGAGTATCTTTGATCGCTTTTACATGCCTTTCGGCTATATAGCCTGCAACTCCTATTAATGCAAAATTTATTTTTTTCATCCGTTTAAATTTTTTCAACACAATTGTTCTCAAGTTTATATTTATCCTGTGTTTCCGGACACATTGCGAAACCTTTACTATCGAATTTAAGTTTATGCCCTGCTTCACTCATCCAGCCTGTATGTCGTGCAGGATTACCAACAACAAGAGCATAATCTTTTACTTCTTTTGTTACAACAGCTCCTGCTCCAATAAACGCAAATTTTCCTATGTCATGACCACATACGATAGTCGCATTTGCACCAATACTTGCACCTTTTTTTACTATAGTATTTACATACTGGTCGCGCCTTATTATTGCACTGCGAGGATTAACAATATTTGTAAAAACCATCGAAGGTCCAAGAAAAACATCATCCTCACAAATAACCCCTGTATAGATCGAAACATTATTCTGCACCTTTACATTTCTTCCAAGTTCGACTCCTGGCGAAATGACAACATTCTGTCCGATATTACAATTCTCTCCAATCTTACAACCTGACATTATATGACTAAAATGCCAAATCTTTGTTCCAGCACCAATTTCACAGTTTTCATCAACTATTGAGCTTGGGTGTGCAAAATAATTCATATTTCTATTTTTTTAGATTATCAATACTTTATACTTAATTATTAAGATAAATACTAAACGGACAATGATCGGACATCGTAATTTCCGAATGGATTTTCGCTCCCAAAAGAGACTCTTTCAAATTGTTACTTACCATGTGATAATCAATTCTCCATCCAAGATTTTTTGCACGCGCACCTGCCCTATAACTCCACCAAGTGTATTTTCCAGCAGATTGATCAAATACCCTGAAAGCATCTACAAAATCATGGTTAAGAAATTTTGTAATCCAAACTCTTTCCTCTGGAAGAAAGCCTGAAACACCTTTTTTATTTTCAGGTTTGCTTATATCAATCTCCTTATGACAAATGTTATAATCGCCAGATAAAATAATTTTATTTCGCTGTTTCTTCAGTGCAGAAATGTAATCATAAATTGCATCAAGATATCTCATTTTTACATCTTGCCTTATATCACCTGTAGTACCGGAAGGAAAATATGAATTTACTACAGTAATATCACCAAAATCAGCCCTGATTAATCTTCCCTCTACATCAAACTCTTCTATGCCGATACCTTTTTCAACATAATCGGGTTTATTTTTACACAAAATTGCGACACCACTATAACCTTTTTGTACGGCAGAGTTAATATATGTATGATAGCCTAAAAACTCAAAAGCATTAACATCAATCTGTTCAGGCTGAGCCTTTGTTTCTTGTACACACAAAATATCTGGGGAATCATTTTTTAACCATTCTAGAAAGCCTTTATTGATTGCAGCTCTTATGCCGTTAACATTAAAAGTTGTAATTTTCATACTCTGCAAATTTTCTCGATAAATATTTTAATAAAATTAACGCTGCAAATTAAGAAAAAATCTTTAGTCTGCATAAAAGTTAAAAAAAATGATGCACATTTGTAATTAAGATTTTATGGCAGGTATTTACATTCATATTCCCTTTTGTAGATCAAAATGTTCTTATTGCGACTTTTATTCTGTTGCCAGACTCTCACTGACTGAAACATTTACTAACTCATTATGTAAAGAAATCGAAAAAAAAGCCTATTTGCTTAATAAAAAAGAGATTAGAACAATTTATTTTGGAGGTGGAACACCCTCGGTTCTATCGATTAAGCAGGTTGAAACAATTTTTAGTGCTATAGATAAACATTATGATTTATCTGTACTTGAAGAAGTCAGTTTTGAGATGAATCCTGAAGATACAAATCAGAATTATCTTAATCAACTCAAAAAAACTCCTGTGAACAGATTAAGTATAGGAGTACAAAGTTTGCAAGAAAATATCCTTTCAATAATGAAAAGAAGACATACTGTTAACAGCAGTATAAATGCAATTCTTGAGGTAGCGAATGCAGGATTTCACAATTTAAGTATCGACCTCATATACGGCGTTCAGAATTTAACAGATCTTGATTGGGAAAAGACAATTTATGCCTTGTTGATTAATCCCGTGAAACATTTATCTGCTTATAGTCTAACAATAGAAGAAAAAACTATTCTTCATAAACATTGTAAAAATGACATGTACAGAAGTCCGACAGACGAACAGATTTTTAAACAATATGAAATATTAATACAAGTAACTAAGGAATTAGGTTACAGTCAATATGAGATATCAAATTTTGCAATTCCCGGCTATAAAAGTATACATAATAGTTCCTACTGGTCAGACGACTATTACCTTGGTTTTGGTCCCTCGGCGCACTCATTTCTGAATGGTAAAAGATTCTGGAACAAGGCTGATCTGAATCTGTATATGAAAAATATAAATAATATTGAGGATTATATTGAAGAAGAAGAATTGAGTGATGAAAATATTCATAATGAATATCTTATGAAACGATTAAGAACAACAGAAGGTTTCAGATTTACAGATTATACAAGCATATTTGGCAATGAGTCGTTACGGCTTCTCAAAACAAAGCTTGATTCAATAAATGAAAAATATATTTTTAAAAACTCAGATGAGTTGCGGCTAACTACAAAAGGTCTTTTTATTTCTGACACAATAATTAGCAGTTTAATGAAATAAATAAGCAATTATTATGTTAATTTTATCAGTTTTTAACCAACCCAAAAAAAATATTTTCGTTGTACATTTGTGTGATTGATATTTTATGTATATTTACATAATTATTTAATACAGGAGTTTTTTAGTTTTTAAACAAAAATCAGTATGAAGCTAATCTTGATAGCGTTTTGCTTTTTTATGTATGGAGGTTATTTATACAGCCAGCCATCATTAGATTCTGTTTTAAGAGAAATGTCAAAAATTGATAAGAATCTTATTTATGATGAAGCATTGTTGGTCAACATCCCCGGTACTTCGATAAAAATGATTGGACCGGAGCATTTTATGTTAAGCGAGAAAGTGCCTGGATTTATTCATATTGGAACTTCATCATCAATACAGGTAAATGAAATCAAGGGAACTTCTTATATTATGATTGAAGAAGCAATGACCGAAGATGCTTTTAAGAAGCAAAATGTTAAGTTCTTATCTAAATCAGAAGTTGAACTACACAATGGAACATCGGGAGTATTATATCTGGTTGAATTTGAGGTTGAAAAAAGAAAATATGAAAGGATGATGTTATTTGCTGGGGATTATCATCGAACCATGTGGATCAATGCAAGTTATCCTTTGTCTACAAAAGAATTAATTCAGGAGATTTTATTAAGTTCAATATTAACAGCACAATTTGAATAAACATATTATATGAAAAAAATATTATTACTTACTGGTTTTATTTTAATATTCGGATTATATCAATCTAAGGCACAGACCATTCCGACATATTTCAATAATAATTTGGTTCATCAAATACATTATAGCACATACGAACAGAATATGTGGGGACCAGGTGATGCGTTCTTCCTTGATTTTGAATATGAATTATTCAATATCGAAGTAAATGAAGGATTTCAGATTGGTGTAATTGAAGAAATCTTTGGAGCTCAATTTGGGATGGCTGTTGATTTCGGAATCTTTATGTATTTTAATTTAACATTTAGTATGACAGGGTTTACCGGAGGATCTATTGACATTGATTATCCTGTTGAAATAACTTTGCAATTTCCTGATGATTACAGTTTCGATCAGGGGCAGACAATAACAATCCACTCCTCTTACGAAGTTCTTGATGGCTGGGCATTAGACACTTACTTTCCTGAAGCTGGAATCGTCGCATTAGTATTTAGATATGGTTTCGGAGTGCATCTTGATGCAATTGTGTGTATCTTTTCTTGTGAAACAATTCCTCTGATACCTTCAATTAGTTTTCCAGTTGTGCCTTATAGTACAGATCCTCTTCCTCATGATTCGATTGCATTATTTTACTTAAACGGACAAACTGGTGAGGTCGCATATCCATGTATTGATGCAGATCCAATAATCCCTGGGTTACCTGGCATCTGTAACGATACCATTTTACCTATAATAATTCCTGACTGGTTTGGTATTGGATTGACAGGAGAAATAAATCTTCCGTATGTTGAAACAGAAGATTGGCTAGATCCAAATACACAGTGTTTGCATGCTTATGGTCAAGATCCTTGGTTACAGTTTAACTGGAACCTTATGACATTTTTATCTTTTATTGCTGGATTCATACCTCCACCAAACGGACCAGCAATTCAACAGGCAATAGACTTCTTAAATGGAGGTATAATAGAATATGAAATTATGCCAGGAGTAAATGCAATCATTGATTATTTCATTATACAAATGAATCTTACAATGACCAACTATATGACTCAGTTTTTCTCTTTCTGTCCTACAATATGGGCTACTCTTGAGTTCCCAACTCCACTTGAATTCACTGAAACAGATCCATCAAATAATAATGTAGTAGTAAATGATGGTATCGATAACATAATAACAATAGCAGTAAATAATGATTTGAATATCGTTTATCCATGTTACGGCTGGGATAGTATGGAAGTTATCACTGTTACTTATGATATTACTAGTGGTTTTACAAATCACACTTACGATAGTATAGCATTTGATTTCGTATTGGAAGCTATCTATTTTCATGTGACTATACCTTTCGGAAATATCTTTCCATGGAAATCAATGCCTGAATTCGAATTACCTGAAATTTATACAGAAGATCCTTTAACCGGAGACATTGAAGTTATAAAAGCTGTTTCTCCTCCGATAGACTTACAGGAGTTCTCGATGGCGGATATTATAAAATCTGAAAATTTGGTATCCGTAAAATCCGGTGATGATAATATGGCTAAGGACTTAGAGTTTTGCTTCCCTCCTAACTGTGAACCTTTAATCTCGGAAACATTCCCATTGTTCAGTTTTGATTTAACTTGGTTTAATGATACTTGGGATATTGAAGGATTTGAGCAGGGTATAACTTTCCCAGGCACATGGTTAATTCCTAATCCTCCTTTAGATATAGAGATTGAAGCATTAGATGTAATTTGCTTCGGAGACTCAACTGGAGTTATTAGAGTAACTGCTATAAGTAGTTCCGGACCATTTACTTACGAGTATTCAAATGGTGTAACTAATACTCATATGGGACCTACTGATGAAATTCTAGTTCCTGCAGGTTATTATTACATTACTCTTACTGATGTTTATGGTTGTGAACAGTTTGGAGAGGTAAATATTGTTGATGAAAATCCTCCATTGTTATCAAGTTTATATTCAACAGATGTTTTATGTCACGGAGAACCTACAGGAACACTTACTGCTTATGTTAGTGGCGGAGTACCTCCATATACATTCTACTGGGATCCGAGTGGAAGCACCGAACAGAACCCTGTTGGCGTATACGCAGGATGGCATATACTAACAATTACAGATGCTGTGGGATGTGAACTTATTGACTCAGTATTTATTGATCAACCTGATGCACCTTTATCTATTGAATATGAAGCAGGAATGATTTCTTGTCATGGTCTTTCTGACGGCTATATTGACATAACAGTTTCAGGCGGAACTCCACCATATACATACTTATGGTCAAACGGATTAATGGTTCAAGATTTAATAAATATTCCTGCTGGAGCATATACCGTTACTGTAACCGATTCTCATAATTGTACAATAGAAAGAACTTATGTAATAACACAACCAGATCCACTCGAGATTATCCTTCACACTCAGGATGTATTATGTTATGGAGAGAATACTGGTCAAATACTAATGAATGTTACAGGAGGAACTCCTCCATACTCGTATTTGTGGAGTAATGGTTCAACAAATCAACACATGCTTAATGTGTATGCAGGCATATATGCTGTGACAGTCACAGACGCAAATGGTTGTAGGGCTTACGATTTAGTTCAAATAGAACAACCTGCATTACCTCTTACAACTATTATTGTTCCAACTCATGTTAGATGCTTTGCTGAAGGTAACGGATTTGCAGACCTCACTGTATTCGGTGGAACACCGCCATATTACTATCAATGGAGTAACGGAGAGATTAGTGAAGATATTGAGGATTTAATTCCGGGCATTTATCATGTAATTGTTACTGATAATCACGATTGCCTTGCATTTGATACCGTACAAATATTCCAGCCCGATTCCCCAATGGCAGGGTCAATATGGGGCAATGATATTACTTGTAATGGCGGAGATGATGGAAATATTTATATAAATGTAACCGGAGGCTGGCCTTACGATCATCCTGATTACGATTATATCTATGTTTGGTCCAATAGTAGCTGGCAACAAAATCAACTTGAAGTCTCAGCCGGAACTTATACTGTGACAGCTTCAGATAGTAATGGTTGTCACTTGGAATTATCGATAACATTAAATGAGCCTGAACCGTTTGATGTAATGCCAATGGATAATCCTACAATCTGCCAAGGTTTAATTACCCAAATAGGAGTAGGTATGGTTTCAGGAGGTACCGAACCTTACACTATAGAATGGAGTAATGGAGGTTTTGGTATGACAACTTACGTTCAACCAACAGAAACGACAAGCTATTTTGCAAGCATAACAGATGCTAGAAATTGTGAAAGCGAAGTTATTGAAGTAATAGTAAATGTTCATGATCCAATAAGTATTGATGTTAGTGCATCAGCAGATACTGTTTGTCCAGGGGAATTTATCGATTTTGATGTAATTATTTTAGGAGGTGGTGTTGACGGTAACACTGTCTGGGTAGGCGACTCCCTAATGAGTTTGCCTGTGAATCTGCAAGTATTCGGTAATGAAACATTTACATTTATGACACATGACATATGCCAATTTGATACTGTTTATACATCTTATACAGTAAATACATATCCATTGCCTCCAATATCGGTAAGTGCAGATAAATCTGCTGGATGTACTCCGCTTACCGTTCAATTTACTGAGCATAGCGAAGATATAGGACAAAGGTATATTTGGGATTTTGATGACGGTGATTTTGAAAATTTATCTTTTGATAAAAATCCTGTGCATACTTTCTATAATGCAGTTACGTATCACGTTAACTTACAGGTAATTTCAACTCATGAATGTGTAACCGATACAACTATTGGAATAACAGTATTCCCAAATCCTGAAGCTAAATTCATCGCCTCAGGAACAAATTTAAGTATGTTAACACCTATAGTTTATTTTACAAATCTTTCGCAAGGAGGATATTTCTATAACTGGAACTTTGGAGACGGAGGTGCTAGTACAAATCCTAATCCAACTCATACTTATACAATGCCTGGAGTTTATTACGTTCTTATGGAAACAACATCTCTATATGGATGTAAAGATACCACAGGACTAAAAATATCTGTTAGTAATGAACTAGCAGTTTGGGCTCCAACAGCATTTACTCCAAACTTTGATGATTTAAACGAGACTTTTAAGGTCATAGTTGATGGTGTAGATTTCAATACCTATAAACTAATCATTTACAACAGATGGGGAGAAAAAGTGTTCCATGGCGAAAACTATGATCAAGCATGGGATGGAAGATATAATAATATCCCTTGTGATGCAGGAGTATATGCATGGATAGTTACTTTCATTGATATGTATGGCAATGAACATACTCAAAGTGGACATGTTACTGTAATAAAATAATTTAGTAGTTAATATTTTTCAGGCATCATAAACTTTTTATGGTGCCTGACTGTTTTATATATGTTTAAAAAAGACAAAAATGGAATTATCATTAATTCAGAATGCAGATTTAAATAATAAAATAGTATTAATAAGAGTTGACCATAATGTTGTTAAATCAGGAATAATACACGATCCATATAGAATAGATGCAACAATAGGTACTCTTTTTCATATCGTTGCTAATGGAGGGAAGCTAATTATTATGACTCATGTTGGCAGACCAAAAGAAAAGTTAACAAATAAAATTACAATTGACGAAAAAACATCTGTAATGCCGATAGTAAATTATTTGTCAGAAAAGCTTCATATCGAGATTAAAGTTCCTGATTTTCACTCACAAAATGATGAAGGCTATCTAAGTATTGAGACTAATATTAACCATCTTATAAGGGATTTAAGGGAAGACCGAATTGATGCTATTTATATGCCAAATACAAGATGGTTTAAAGGAGAAGAAGGATGTATAGAAGAACAAGACAGACTTGCAAATCAACTTGCAGGACTTGCAGATATATTCGTAAATGACGCTTTTGGAAGCTGGCAGTCTCATGCATCAACAACAGGAGTCAACAATTATTTACCCAGTTATGCAGGGTTCTTGCTACAAAAAGAGATAAATAATCTTACTAGGATTTTCGATGCCGAAAAACCATTCATTTCAATTGTAGCTGGAAGTAAATTTGATACAAAGATAGAGCCTTTATACACACTGCTTGAAAAATCCGATTTCCTCGTATTAGGAGGCGTTATATATAATGCATATTTATCCGCAAAGTATAATATTTCAATTAAAGGAATTGATGAAAAAGATCTTGAACTTGCAAGAAAATTTGTTAAGTATGCCGACAACTACAAAAACCGAATAGTTGAGTTACCATTTGTAGTAGAATCCAATCTTCCAAATAGTAAAAAAGACGGAGAATTCAGAACTATAGACATTAGAAAGTTAACAGCAGGAGATAAATTAAATTATATTTTAGACATTGCGCCTGAATCATTTAACGAAGAATACATAGAAAACATTTTTCTTTCTGCAAAAACAATTTTTGTAAATGCGGTGATGGGCTTTACTCCACATTTTAATGAAGGAACTATTGCATTAGACACTTTAATTGATCAAAACTATGAGGCAGTTAAACTATATGGTGGTGGAGATACAATGCAGGAACTTAAAAGATTATTACCGGGCCTGTATATAATGGCGCTAGACAGTCCAAAATATTATATTTTTACAGGTGGAGGTTCAGTTTTAAAAGCAATTGAGCAAGGCTCTCATTTAGGAATAGACCCAATAAAAGCCTTACTCAAATAAAATAAATTATTCTATTATTTTATGGCGATATTCTTAATATAAGTATGAGCGCCAACTGTAACAACTAAAAAGTAATTGCCGCTGTTCAAATTGCTTAAATCAACCCGGAAACTATCAGAATTAACATCAAATTTACTGATCTGTCTTCCTTGAATATCCATAAGAGAAACCTTCTTAATGTTGGCTGCTTCAATATGTAATATATCTGTTACAGGATTAGGAAATATTCGTATTTTATCTTCATCTTCTCCTATTAGACTAACAGAATTCGATATTGTAATATAATCGGAAACAGTAATAACATCGCTACCATATTCATTCGTTACAGTAAGACTAACATCGTAAGAACCCTCTTCTAACCAATAAATTGTCGGATTCTGAAACTCGCTCGTAGGAGGAATTCCGTTTTCAAATTCCCATAACCATTCGCTTGGATCATTTGTACTTTCGTCATAAAATTGAACATCAGACTCAGTAATACTAGATGTCAAGTCTGAACTAAATGCTGCTACCGGAGACAGATCAATTACAACCATGAATACAGAAGTATCGTCTGTCATTTGGTCAAGTTCGGTTGGCTCTCCACCAATATTTAAAGTAGGTGTAACATATAGTGTGAGTGGAAATTCTCCAGCTTCTTCCGGGATACCATATATACTTACACAATATCTGGTTGCGGGATTAGTAACAGTAAAAACTTCTGTATTTTTACCCCAGTTCAAGCCTTCAGGCAATCCAGTTATATTATCCAAACGTAATGAAATAATATCATAAATCATAAAATTTGCCAAAGGAATAAGTGTTATTACTTCAGAATATTCTTCTCCGAGAATACCATCCGGCAACTGCTCTGGACAGATTCTTCCTCCACCCGGAAAGAATTCAGAACAACTCGGATCTGGATCACATTCAACAATTTGTGCATTAATAAAACTTATAAAAACACACAATGAAACTAATAATAAAAGTCCTCTTTTCATAATATAAAAATTTAGTTTTGAAATAATATGATTAGAACAAAAGTATAATTTTTTATTTAATGACAAGATAAAAACAAAAAAAAGAGGCTGAATAATCAACCTCTTTCTTAAAAATAGTCTTGTATTATTGAATAACAATTCTTTTTTGAATTATCTCGGCACCCGTTTGTATTTGAATAAAGTATACTCCAGCTTCAACATTTAGTTCAAGTTGTTTATTCGAATTATGAGAAATACTCATACTCTCAGAATATAGTATTCTCGCATTTATATCAGTAATATAAATCATAATATCTCCCTCAATTCCTTCAATATTCAGATTGAATAAACCTGAATTCGGATTTGGAAAAACAGAAATTGAACCAACAGCAATCTGAGTGACGTTTGTAGACTCTTCAATTGTTACATCAATCTCCCCTGCATAATTAGAAGGATTAACTATTCCTTCAACCAATAAAATAGTTCCTGTCAAAGTATAATCTCCTGCCTCGTCGCCATTGATTGGATAATTCGCATCAGACCAGGTAACTGCTAACATTTCTGTTGAGGAATCATCTAAAGTAACCTGAATTTCAGTAGGTAATGGTAAGTCTCCAAATAAAGTTCCGTAAGCAACTGTAATTGGATTAAATGCTTGAACTGAAACAATCTCTAATGGTAATACCTCTTCAAGAATAGTAACATCAATCTCTCCTGCATAATTAGAAGGATTAACTATTCCTTCAACCAATAAAATTGTTCCTGTCAAAGTATAATCTCCTGCCTCATCGCCATTGATAGGATAATTCGCATCAGACCAGGTAACTGCTAACATTTCTGTTGAGGAATCATCTAAAGTAACCTGAATTTCAGTAGGTAATGGTAAGTCTCCAAATAAAGTTCCGTAAGCAACTGTAATTGGATTAAATGCTTGAACTGAAACAATCTCTAATGGTAATACCTCTTCAAGAATAGTAACATCAATCTCTCCTGCATAATTAGAAGGATTAACTATTCCTTCAACCAATAAAATTGTTCCTGTCAAAGTATAATCTCCTGCCTCATCGCCATTGATAGGATACCCAGAATCTAACCAGTTTACTGCCAACATTTCAGTTGAAGAATCATCGAGTGTAACTTCTATTTCTGAAGGTAAATTCAAGTCTCCAAATAAAGTTCCGAAAGCTACTGTAATTGGATTAAATGCTTGAACTGAAACAATCTCTAGTGGTAATACCTCTTCAAGAATAGTAACATCAATCTCTCCTGCATAATTAGAAGGATTAACTATTCCTTCAACCAATAAAATTGTTCCTGTCAAAGTATAATCTCCTGCCTCATCGCCATTGATAGGATACCCAGAATCTAACCAGTTTACTGCCAACATTTCAGTTGAAGAATCATCGAGTGTAACTTCTATTTCTGAAGGTAAATTCAAGTCTCCAAATAAAGTTCCGAAAGCTACTGTAATTGGATTAAATGTTTGTACAGATACAATTTCTAATGGGACAATCTCTTCAAGTATTGTAACATCAATTTCTGCGGCATAAGCTGAAGGATTTATAATCCCGTCAACTAATACTATAGCTCCTGTTAAAGTATAATCTCCTGCCTCATCGCCGTTGATTGGATAATTCGCATCAGACCAGGTAACTGCTAACATTTCTGTTGAGGAATCATCTAAAGTAACCTGAATTTCAGTAGGTAATGGTAAGTCTCCAAATAAAGTTGCGTAATCAACTGTAATTGGATTAAATGTTTGTACTGAAACAATTTCCTTTGGGAGGAGGTTTACTTCTATTTCAGCCAAAATATTATTAGGATTTGTTATTCCGGCAACAAGAACCAAATTTCCCTGAATAGTTTGAAGCCCAGTAATTGCATTATTGTAAGATGATTCCATCCATTCGACCCCTAGAATAAAGTTTGATGCATCATCTAATGTTACTTCAACTGTTGTGGGTAATGCTAGATCTCCAAAGTCTGTTCCGATAGTAGCTTCTATATTCGATAAAACTTCAACAGATTCAATTATAGGATATACAAAACTAAGATTATCAACAGTTATCGAACTATTTTGAACAAATGTTCCTGCATATAAATCTGAAGAAGCAATTATAATATTAAGAGAATCTGGGATAATATTATTTTCCCATACTATTGGAATTTCAAATAATGTCCAATTAGGAACTGCAGTATTAAAAAACATTTGGCCTAACCCAATTGTATCTCTCTGATTAAGCTCACTATTCCAATACGAGAACCCTGCTGCAATTATACATCTATCACCACTTTTTGGATCTGCTTTATAGTAACCTCTAAGCTTTGATGGACGGTATGGGAATACGATTCCTCCTTCAATATCAGCAGTTTCATTCCCGACATCCAGAATAAAATCACCTAGCGTTAATATTCCAGGAAGTGTAACAGGTTGAAAAACTAAAACATTTTTTCTAATTGTTTTAACTTGAGCTGCATAAGTACCACTTTGAGGAGAAGTAACTCTTGTAACTGTTTCGAATGATGTTCCATAAACCGTTTCATATGAGGTGTCCCAAGAAACAGGTTTTAACGGATTTCCAGACCAATTCTCGAAATCAGCATTTGGTATTAATTGTGCAGATGCATAAATTCCAATCATTAAAAATAATGACAATAATAAATTTCTTTTCATAATTAATAAGGTTTTAAAGAAACAAGCAATTAATACTTCATCAACTTTCTAACAAACTCACCTTTTGAAGTTCTAATCTTTACAATATAATAAGCTTTTTGTAAAGAACTAATATCAATCATTGCTCTATTGGACTGCAATTTCTTTTCGATTAAAACTTTACCCAGTAAATCAGAAACAATAACAGACTCAAGTCCTGGTGCTTCAACAGTAAAACTATTATACGCAGGGTTAGGATACAAATTTACTTTCTGAACCAAAGACTCTGCACTAATTGTAGGATCAATAACAACAATTACTAAAGAGGTATCGTCTGTAACCTGATTCTGTGGTAAGGTGTAAATAAAAGGAGTAAGTTTTAATGTTAACGGATAGACCCCTGCTTGAGTAGGCGTTCCGCTCAATCTACAGCAATATCTTGTTATAGGATTTGTTCTATCAAATTTTTCCTGACTTTTACACCATGACATCCCAGGGGGTAAGCCTTGCACTTCATCAAGTCTGACTGCACTTATTATAGGGAAACCCTGAAATGTTGATGGAGGAATTACTGTAAGAATCTCATCATAATACTCATTAATAACCGCATATGGCAATTCTTCGGGACACATCATTCCATTACCTACAACATTTTCTTCACAAGATGGATCTGGAGTGCACTGCGGACTACAAATGCTCTGTGCTAAAATCTGATTTGAAAATGCGAATGTAACCAACATCGCTGATAAAATAAAAGTAAACTTTTTCATAATTGTATGTATTTAGTTAATAATTTAGAAATTTGCACTTAATTGCACTTCAAATCTCCTAGGAGGAAGCATATCTCCTGGTCTTCCAACATAAAGAGTATTCATAACATTTTTAACAATAACAGATATTCTTAGTTGCTCACTGAATTTAAACCCAATACGAGCATCTACCATAAATAATGGTTTATCTGCATTGGCTATTCTGTAATCAAAATATCCGGGTAGAATCATACTGCTAAAAAACTGACGGAAAGCATAATCATAAGGATCCACATCTGCAGGGTCTCTTTGTTCACTAAACAATCTGTCAATATTAACCACAGGACTTTTATAAATAAAATTGAATCCGAAAGTTAGTCTTTTAGCTTCAAAGTCTATATCGGTTTTCACAGAATGTTTATTGCGATATTTTAGCATTGGAGATGTTGTTGAAGCAGTTGTATCCTCTCCTGCTCTATTATATGGGTTGGTATAAGTATACCCTGACATTACAGTTGCTATAAATGGTCCAAGCTTTCCGAAGGCAGTTAGAGAAACTTCAGTTCCAACAATTCTTGCATTACCGGCATTCTGCGATTGAAAGGCAAATACGTCAACTCCCGGAGGATCTTCAGGCTGACGAGGTTTAAATGTTTCGGGATTAAAAATACCGAATGTAAACTCCATCATATTATTAATATCTTGAACAAAGAATGCTCCATCTATAAATCCTTGCCATTTTCTATTAATTATAAAACCTTGCCTAAATCCGGCTTCACCGCTCCATGAAGTTTCAGCAGTTAGTTCTGGATTTGGGACAATATTAACCATTCCGAGTGTTGTTGCTGTATATTTTTCTGCAATTGATGGAAACCTATAACCCTGACCGATTGATGCTCTGAGAAATGTTGTTTCAAATAGTCTATAGTTTGCACCCATACGGAAAACCGGCTTTATGGGAATATCAAAATTCTTATTGCCAATATTGAAATTAACCATCGATTCTGTTTGGGCGGTATCCACTATAAAATACTCTCCTCTTAATCCAAAAGTAAGACTTAGACGATCAATTTTCAAATCTATCTGCCCATATCCGGCAAAATTATTACTAAAATGATCGCCAAAAAGGGCAGAATTGATATTAGAATAAGAATTTACAAGTCCTGCTGTAAGATTATGTTTCTCTCCTATTTTTGTTTGATACTGGTACTCACCGTAATATGTATTGCCAGTATAATTTTTTGACGTATCGGAAGGAAAATCATTCATAATACTAAAAAAGCGAGTTCTTACACTGTATTTCGAACCTGTTGGAGAATAATAGTAAGCAAAGGGGTCTATATTGACTCTAAAGCCTTGCATAGGAACAACTGCACCCATTGCTTGGTTCGACATATATGCAGCTGTATCAGATGCCCACATAAAGAAATCACAATTATCTAAAGCCATAAAATTAGAATTCAAACCAACAGCTAAACCCTGAACTTTTTTACTTCTATATCTTATATTTGTATTAAATCTACTTCTTTTTTGATAGTTATTTTCTCGGAAACCCTCTTCAGTAAAATGATTACCTCCTAAGCTTAAGTCTAAGTTATCGAATTGTTGAGCATGATGAAAACTTAATCCTCCGTACATTGGATTTTTTACCCAATAAAATAATTCTTCGCGAAAAGGAATACTAAATTTGCTATCATTACCGGAGAAAAATGCTCTTTCCCACCATATAAGTCTCTCGTCTGATGGATTTCCATAAACACCCGAGAAATAAGAAATTTTTGTTTGTGGCTTATCTGTAGGATAAGCAGAACGGATATTTATTACACCACCTATTGCAGAAGAACCATACAAAACGGAACTTGCTCCTTTAACAACTTCTACCTGTGAAACATTCTCAACAGGAATGAAATTCCATTTAACATCTCCTGCTCCACCATCCATAATAGGCAAGTCATCCATAAGCAAAATAACTCGACTACCAGCACCATAGCTCCAACCTGAACTCGATCTAATACTTGGTTGCGAATCAGAAACATCAACGCCAGGAATCTGATTGATAGCCTGCTCCATATTAAAGGAGTTAGTATTTTCAATCATCTTTGGTTTAAGAACATTCATTGAAACGGTAACCTCATTCAGATTTTGCTCATATCTTCCTGCACTTACAACAACTTCCTGAATAAGCTCAGCGTGTGTGCCCAAAGCAATGTTTAGCTCTCTTAGCTCTGAACTTTTCAATGAAATTTTTCGCTTTTCTTCTTTGAAACCAACATAATTATATGTTATATTATAGGTTCCCGGTTTCAAATCGATTGTGTAGTTTCCATCAAAATCTGAAGTTGTTCCAAGTTGAATACCCTCGTAATCAGCCTGATTTTCAGGAATAATAATCACATTTACTCCAAAAAGGAAATTTTTTGTACCGTCTTCGGTAATATTTCCTTTGAGTGTTGCGTTTTGGGAGTAAGAAATTGAGCTAAAAAATGATGCCAATACTAATAACGAAAATAAACGTACTTTCATATAGTTTAATTTTGTTTAACCCGGCAAAAATAACAAAATAAAAATTAACAGGCTATTTTACCTGTCAATTTTATATCTAAACTATAAAAATACGTACAAATACTTATTTAGCAACTTCATTTATATCTTTGCCCTAATTGCCTTTAAACTAGGAAGTTCCTTTCCTTCTATATACTCAAGAAGTGCTCCACCTGCAGTTGAGACATAACTTATCTTATGAGCAAGTCCATATTTATTAAGAGCTGCAATACTATCTCCTCCACCAACCAGAGAGAATGCCCCGTCATCAGTTGATTTAGATACAGCAAGTGCAATTTTTATGGTACCATTACAAAAATGATCAAGTTCAAAAACACCCATCGGACCATTCCATAAGATAGTTTTTGATTTTTCAATAACTTTATTGAATGTTTCAGCAGTTTTAATTCCAATGTCTAAGCCCATCCAGTCTTCAGGAATTTCATTTATCCTGCAGTGCTTTATTTTTGCATCATTGTCAAATTTATCGGCTATTATACAATCCGTTGGAAGGTAAAGTTTAACATCCGTACGAACTGCTGTTTCTAAGATATCTTTAGCAATAGGCAAATAATCTTCTTCATAAAGAGATTTTCCAATTGACCCACCCATAGCTTTAATAAAAGTGAATGCTATTCCTCCTCCGATTATCAAATTATCTACTTTTTCCATTAATGCCCTGATAATATCAATCTTTGTTGAAACTTTTGATCCTCCAATAATTGCAGTAAAAGGTTTTTCTCCTTTTTTCAAAACCCTATTTATATTATTGATTTCACTTTCAACAAGATAGCCAAGCATTTTTGTTTCCGGAAAAAATTTAGCTATAGTATATGTTGAAGCGTGAGCCCTATGAGCAGTACCAAAGGCATTCATAATATACACATCTCCTAATTTAGCAAGCTGCGACGCAAACTCCTCATCTGCATTTATTTCCTTATCGGTAAACCTTAGGTTTTCGAGTATCATAACTTCGCCAGGCTTAAGTTCTGAGGCAAGTTTTTCTGTTTCCGTACCAATGCATTTATCAGCAAATTTGACATCAGTCTCTAAAATTTTTGATAAATATGGGACAATATGTTTAACTGAATACTTTTCTTCATAAGTTCCCTTAGGTCTTCCGAGGTGAGTCATTAAAATAACAGAACCTCCATCAGAGGTGATTTTTCGTATTGATGGAATAGCTGTAACAATTCGAGTATCATCAGTAATTTCAAAATCTGAATTTAGTGGCACATTAAAATCAACTCGAATCAAAGCCCTTTTTCCGTAAAAGTTATAATCATCAATACTAAATGTCTCTTTAATTGCTTTAATTGACGGCAGGTTTTTCCCTTTTATATATTCAAGAAGAGCACCACCGGCTGAGCTGACATAACTAACCTTATGTGCGAGTTTATATTTATTTAATGCCGCAATCGTGTCGCCGCCACCAACTACTGAATGCAGACCTTTATCAGTTGCTCGTGCAACCGAAAGCGCAATTTTTAAAGTCCCAAATGCATAGTGTGTCATCTCATAAACTCCCATAGGACCATCCCAAAGCAATGTTTTTGAGTTTTCAATGACTTCAGCAAAACTATCTACAGTTTTTATTCCGATATCCAAAGCAGTCCAATGTTCGGGAATTTTTGAAAATTCGCAGTGATCAATATTTGCATCATTTCTATTTTTATCAGCTATTATGCAGTCTTGAGGCAAATAAATATCTACATCAAAACTTTTGGCATTCTTCAAAATTCGCTGGGCAACTTTAACACAACTCTCATCAACAAGAGAATCTCCCACTTGATAGTTTCGGGCTTTTGCAAAAGTATATGCAATCGCTCCTCCAATTATGAGATTATCAATTTTTGGAAGCAGAGCCTCAACTATTCCAATTTTTGTAGAAACTTTGTCTCCGCCTATCATCAATGTAAACGGAGATTCGGCTCGCTTCATAAGATTATCAATATTTTTCATCTCGCTTTCTACCAGATACCCAAACATCTTATCATAAGGGAAGAACTTTGCAATTGTAGCCGTAGAAGCCTGATTACGGTGCGCTGTACCAAAAGAATCATTTACATAACAGTCGCCCATAGAAGCAAGTTGAGAAGCAAAATTCTCGTCAGCATCTATTTCTTCTTTATAAAATCTTAAATTTTCGAGCAATAAAATTTGCCCAGGTTGAAGAGATTTTGCAAGACTTAGGCATTCTTCAGATCCTGGATGAGCTTCACAAAATAGAACCTCTGCTCCAATTAGTTTTTTTATCAAGGGTAATATATGTACAAGAGAATATTTCGGATTATTTTTCCCTTGTGGTCGGTTGCGATGTGTTAGAAGTATTATTGAAGCCTTTTCAAGTAAAAGCTTTCTGATTGTAGGTAAAGCGGTTCTGATTCGTGCATCATCAATATCATTCGATTCACTGGTAATCGGAACATTAAAATCTACTCTTAATAAAACTTTTTTGTGAAAAAAATTATAGGAATCCAAAGTATTCATAAAATTGAATTTTTAATAAACTGAATCAAAACAATAATATCAGCAAACTTAATATTTTTAAATTTTTAATTGAAAAATAGATCTAATTATTTTTGTATTTTATAACACTTAAAATAAATGAAAAAGGAAACGGAAATTATCCGATCTCATAATATAGAAACTTCTATTGACGAAAATCATCAACAGAAAATAAAAACCATTTATATTTAGGGCAAAATTCTTTAAAAATAAAACTAAATTTGTATCGAAAAAATGAATTAAGTTAATCCAGGGATGAAG
>OBJA01000348.1_pt1 | contig 42088 bp, 30 predicted proteins | sample 1519751 | NCBI WGS metagenome assembly OBJA01 (sample SAMEA3881238, study PRJEB22517) | soil metagenome | biome: lake sediment; feature: soda lake sediment; material: sediment, water from around vicinity | place: India | collected 2013-12-23 | depth 3 m
ATCATGATCATTAACCAGGCCCGGCAAGTGGTCTACGTGAACAACGACCTGGTGTTAAAAGCCGGGGTCAGGCAAAAAAAACAACTCATGGGATTGCGCCCTGGCGAATGCCTGGACTGCATCTATCACGCAGAGGGAATATTTGGCTGTGGCTCAACATCCTACTGCAAAGTATGTGGTTTTGCTGATGCCGTGCTTCAAAGCGAGAAAAACAGGCCCGGAAAGCAGGAATGCATCATCGCCCTGAAAAACGGCGAATCCCTTACCATTAATGTTCACACCAAACCTTTTGCATACCGCGGCCAGCAATATACCTTCTGCTCCATTGAAGATATCAGCGACCGAAAGGCACGGCAGATGCTGGAAAATATTTTTGTTCACGACATCCGCAACACATCAACCATTATCTCGGGACTGAGTGAAATATTCCTGGATCTGCCTGCCGGGGATGTGAAAAAGATACTCAATGAAGTTACCCAGCGCCTGAACGAGGAAATCAACGCTTACCTGATGATCTCATCTGCCGAGAACAATACCCTGGGAGTAAAACCCTCTGAGGTAAATATATCTCACCTGATCCTTGAGGCGGTTTCTTCACTGATGATCAACCCCAGGTTCAGCAAAAAAACTGTCGATTACAATCAGGAGGATTTCTGGCTGTTCACCGACAAAACACTGCTTCGGCAGGTGTTGATCAACCTGATAAAAAACGCCCTGGAGGCAGGGCCAGCCAACGACACCATCGCCATCAGCCAGCAAAATGAGAATGCAGGTATCATCATATCGGTAAAAAACAAACAGCTGATTTCAGCCGAAAACCAGCTGCATCTCTTCAGGAAGACCTTTTCCACCAAAGGAAGTGGCCGTGGCTGGGGAACATACAGCATCAGGCTGCTTACCGAAAAATACCTCAAGGGAAAGGTATCATTTACCTCCAGCCCCAAACAGGGCACCATCTTTACCATCCGCATCCCTTCAATGCATGAACCCAGGGCCGCTGATCAACCCAGATCGACAGAAGTTACAACCAGCTGATCAAATACTCCCGGTAATCTTTTCATTTTAGCTACATTTTTGGTATATTCGTCTGGATAGCCATTAAAAAAGAAAGGATCAAACATGAAAGCCCAACCCGTTATGTCAGGTATAATCCTGATCACAGTAATCTTATCGATGAGCTTCTGGTCATGCAGGCAGCCCCAGCAAAGGGCCATGGAAAGCCAGCTTGCCGAGGTAAAACAAAGTGTTGTAAAAGATTTGATTGCCCTGAGGAGCGACATTGAAGATCGCCTGGAATTTGTTGAACAGGAACTTGAAGATGCCACAGGTGGCAGCCGCGAAACCCTGCAGGAAGCCCGCGACGAACTGCAGCTGCAGATCGGGCGGCTGGAGAGCGAAATTCAGCGCGTGGGCGATGCTACCATTGAGGAATGGGATGAGGTGGTAGCCCAGGTATCCCGTACGGCTACCTCTGTAAGGACCCGTACAAACGAGGTCAGCAGCCATGTTCGCCAGATGCTCGATGAACAATAATACCTCAACCCCCTTCCCGTTAAAACCACCGAAGCATCCTCAGCAGATTTTCCTCCTAAAAAGGTGGAAATAAATTTCTATTGCATTGATCTTATTGATTTATATTTTTTTTAATTTTGAAGAAGATCCCCCTGATCCTTTCTCCTTTTCTGTTGATACTGATTTCCTTCTACTTTTTTACATTGGTTTTTTAACCCTCAATACATAAAGCCATGAAAGAAATCAATTCAAAGGCCATCCACATTGCTGTTGTTGCCGTATTATTATTCACTGCAGCCTGCGCACCGGTTTTTTCGGAGCTGCAGAGTGCTCGCCTGGCAGGAGTCAATCACACGGAAATCACTCCTTCCTTTTCAGCCGTCTCCGCCCATGAAGGCGGAAATTCCGAAGGTATTCAGAATCACCTCGGAGCTCAGATCGCCTATGGGGTACACCCCCAGATTGACCTTAGGCTACGCTATGAATATATCTGGCTGACTGGTTTTGATGAAATACAAGGAGGAACAAGCATCCTGGCCTTCGGGCCTAAGTTCAGCCTGGTTACCGACAGGCTGGCCCTGTACCTTCCGGTAGGCAGGGCCCTTGAGGAAGGCCAGAGCTGGGAATTCCAGCCTACCATATTTTTCACGCATGCATTCTGGGAAAACAAGCTGGATTTCACCATTGCTCCCAAGTACGTGGTCACTCTGTGTGAAGGGTGTGAAGATTTACTGGCATTCAACTTTGGCCTGGCCCTCGGAAAAGACGTAAGAACTTTTGCCATACGCCCCGAATATGGCATTTTGCTCAATCCCGGACAAAGGGGAAGCTACCACCACTTCAGCATAGGAATTTCAGCTATGCTGGGAGGGATAAAAAAATAAAAGTTTGCCCGGTTCCGTAATCCGATGGAATCAATTCCTCTTTTTTTAAATGCCTTACCATTTTCCTGGCAAAACCTTCGCGGGAACAGCTATTCTTTACTATCATCATCTGGCACGGCGGGTGCAAGGACCCTTAGGGTCAATGAAAAATCCTTGCTGGCCGCGGGATACAGCCTTTTTGGGTGGCAGGTTCTGAATTGGGTGCAAGGACCCTAAGGGTCCATGAGGAAGCTTTGCTGGCCGCGGGATAAAGGCCGCCGAGGGGAGTAGACATGCGAAAACCCCCAGGTTTGTCAACTGGGGAAACCTTCAGGAGTTGCCCCGGTCAAACCCGTATCAGGCTCGTATTAAACTCGCACCAAACTCGCACCAAACTCGGACCAAATTCGCACCAAACTCGCGAATTCGCGAGTTTGGCCTGAATTTGGTCCGGCTTTAATCCGAATTTGATACGAATTTATTGCGGGCAAACTGCGAATTTGTCAGGAATTTGGTTTATATTTGATATAGGATAAACATTATTAAAAACCAACTTAAATGGCACGAATTGATAACTTTTCAGACAGCGCCCAGGGCGGCGTGGGCAACCTGGTTTTCTATACCATGCATGGCAAAAAATACGCGCGCAGCCGGCCTGCGCAATACACCGACAGGAAGTCGGCCGGGCAGCTGGCCCAGAGGCAGCGTCTGCAGGTTGTGACTGACTTCCTGCGGTTATTCAGGGAGCCCCTGCGCATCAGTTTTGCTTCCGAGGCCACGGGGCGTTCGGCCTTGCAGGCTGCCCAGTCGCACAACATGCGTCATGCCCTTACGGGCGAATACCCCGATATAAGTATCTCCCCTGGCAGGGCAATGCTTAGCAGGGGGCCATTGCCCCTGCCGCTAAGTGCAACCGTGTCGGCCCATGCCGATGGCCTGTTCATCAGCTGGGAAAACGGGCCCCAGGATACATTGACCGACAACCTGCTTGTGATGGCCTGGTTTGAAGGGGATGCCTGGAGCGACTACAGGTTTACGGATACTGCCCGTTCAAAAGGAGAGTATATCTGGAAGATGGCTCATCCGGTTAAGCCCGGTGCCCTGCCCCATGTGTGGATTGCCTTCCGCAGCGTCGATATGGGCAGCATGAGCAACAGCATGTATATCTCCTGACATTTAGCGCAAGGCTATAAGTGCGAAAATACCTTTGGCTGTTTCAAACCGCTGGGGATAAATATACAACAGCAGCACCCGGGTTGTTCAGCAATTTTCGAGGTAGGTTTTCAGTTGCAGTTCCTTTCCATCGAAAACCACGTAGGAGAACTCGCTGACCCAGTCCCCGGTATTGATATAGCGCGATCCCTGGCCCAGGGGGATGTCGAGGGGCAGATGCCTGTGGCCAAAGATAAAGTAGTCAAAATGTCTTTCTTTCAGTACCTGCTTGCAATAGATCAGCAGCCTTTCCTTATCATCACCCAGGTAGACTTCATCGGAAGCCCCGTTGGCCATGCGGCTTTTGCGGGAGAGATACAGGGCAAGGCGGGTGCCCAGCCCCGGATGCAGCCATGCAAAAGCTTTCTGGCACCAGCGGTTGGAAAATACCTTCCGCATCATCTTAAAACCTGTGTCTCCCGGGCCCAAACCATCGCCGTGACCTATCATGAAAGCCTTCCCATTATAGGTTCTTTCAACCGGATGCCGGTGCATGGTTAAACCAATTTCCTTCTCGAAATAACCAAAAGCCCACATATCGTGGTTGCCGGTAAAAAAATGCACCGGGATGCCCCGGTCGCAGATCCCGGCAAGCTTGCCAAACAACCTGACAAATCCTTTGGGTACCACCGTGCGGTATTCAAACCAAAAGTCAAAAATGTCGCCAAGCAGGTAAATCTCCTGGGCATCCTGCGAGACCTCATCCAGCCATTTCACCAGTAGTTTCTCGCGCTGCAGGCTGGCTGCATGATCTGGCACCCCCAGATGGCTGTCCGATACAATATATACTTTTTTCCCTGGCTCCAGTTTCATGCGCTTTTTCTGCATTTATACCGGCAAAGATATACAATTCATATTCATTTCCGAAACATCAGGACATGTTTTTGCAAAATGACAGCATGAATGTTTTAAACCTATCAATATTATTTTTATATTGAAATTACCAATTTTTATAATAATGTTGTATATTTATAACTTAAAAAAGGTTTGTTTCGTATAAAACAAGGAAAACATGGACAATTTGCTGAAAGACTTACAGGCTCTGTCGGGGAAAACCATTGAGCCCAACATTGTCAGGGAGATCATCAGCGGGCGGGATCTGAAGAAGCTCCGGTACCAACAATACCTTGAAGGGGCCGACTTGAATGGCTACAACAAGATCCCCCTGATGAGTGAGCCGCTGCAGGCTTTTATCATGATCAGGCCTCCGCAGCACCATCTTCCCATTCATCAGCACAACAACTTCTGGGGCTTTATTATACCCCTGGAAGGAGTTGTTGCCGAAACCATGTATAATTATCATCCGGCCAAGAGCAAGGTATTTATTCATCCCACAAGGACCTATGGCAGGGGGGAGTACATTTATGAACCCTTTAATTTACTGCACAAGCTTCAAAATGTTTCACCCTACGAGCCGGCCATTACCTTTCACGTGCGTTACCCCGGGGTATACAATTACTCGGGAACCATGATCATGGATGCGCGCAATCACAGGCTGGCCATTTTAAATCAAAATGCCAGCCGCATTGGCTGGGATCTGCCGGAAGATCATTACAAAAGGCTTGAAGAAAACGCTTTCGAGCTCGAAAAGCTCTGGTAGGTGAACCCCTGGCTAAAGCCCCAGCTGGTTCACCAGCCTGAAAGGATTCAGCTGCTGCAGGTTCAGGGTAAAGGTTACCCTTTGCAGGTATTTATCCATAGTATGCCCTGCCACCTGCCCCATATCGGAAGACACCACAATGGGAAAGTTCACCTCCAGGACATTTCTGAATGGCACTACCTGGATACCTAACACCCAGGGGAAAGTGCGGGAGCCCAAAAAAGCTGAGGACGCTCCCTGGTATGTGCCGGCATCAAGATATAGTTTCAGGGGCAAAAGCGGCAGCCCGGCCTTCAGGTTCACTGCCACAAGCCAGTCCCATGTTTGTCCGATGGGGGTGGGGAACTTGAGTCCTCCTTCAGCCTCCCATACCTGATTGCCCCAGAAGCTTCCTGCCGGCTCAAGCCTGCCGGGGTATATATGATCAAGTAGAAAGTCCTGCCATCCCCTTATGGCCGACAAACGAAAGCGGTAATCAACAGGGCTGTTGTGGGCAGGCTTAAGCAGGAAGCTTCCGGCAAAGACCCTTAGGCTCACCCCTTTCAGTGAATGTGGGTAGTGCAGCAGCCAGTTGCCCTGTGCCATCACCCGGGCAAAACCCCTGCCCTGCTGCAAGGCAAATGAGGCATCCCAGGGATAAAGCACCCGCTGCTGGCTATGCCGGTAGGCCAGCTCATTTACATAGTATTTCATTTGGCCAGTTCCCCGGGTAAGATGATCAAAATGATTCCGCTGTATCCATACAAAGCGCAACCCGAGACTGCGGTTCAAGCTGCTGCGGGGGTGGGGTTTCCTAAAGCTGGCCTCCAGGGAAGTTTGCAGCCGGTTGAAGTGCCAGCCAGGCTCCCTGCCGGTAAGGGCATACCGGTTCAGGTTCAGCCCAAGGTTCAGCTCCCGGATAATTCCCCCCGGAAAAACAATGTGTTCTACCCAGGCTGTTCCCGCAAGGGAAGCGCTTCGCATGCCGTACATGGGCATCATCAGCCAGCGTGTTGGCTTCTGCGGCAGAAAGGAATTGTAAAACACGGCACCCGGCATCAGCCCGTTGTACTGATTCCATCCCAGAACCGGAGCCACAAAAAGCTGCCTGACAGAAGGATCCTCCAGGCTGAAAAGGGGTTGCAGCCGCAAAGGCCTTTCGCGTGGTATTGAGCTTTGCTGCCTGAACAGAAGGGGCATCACATGCCCGGGGTCAAGTTTCAGGGAATTGTATGGCCCGGCAGGGAAAGCCAGCTGCTGCCGCCCCGTAAAGCCCTCGTACCACAGGGTTTTGACTACCGAGTCGTTTACCAAAGCAGAAACAGCAAAGGGCACAGCCAGATCACCACGGTTTTCGATGGCAAAGCTCCAGTTGGACTGATCAGGGGCCTTTGGCTGGCGCAGGTTTTTCAAACGGTAATCAATCTTGCCGTCGGTAAGCACCAGATCTTCAAAAAACCAGGAAAGGTCGCGCCCTGAAGCATTTTCAAAAACTTCCCTGACATCCCTGGGGCCGGGATGGCTAAAAGCCCATTGCCGGTAATATTGCCCGACAGCCTCCCGGAAGGCAGCCTCACCCAAATATGCCTCCAGGTATTTCAGGCCCAGGGCCGCTTTGTAATACACCATGGCTGCGTAATTAAAAGAGGAATATTCTGCAGCAGGAAGCCCAATGGGCTGATCCAGGTGGCGCCTGGCCTGGATCAGGTAAAACAGGTGAAAATTATGGCTGTAGGGAATATCGTCCAGGTTGAGCAGGCGGGCTAACCATGTTCGTGAAAAATCACCCAGCAACAGCTGATCGGGATATTTACCAGAGAAGAATTTTTGTTCATAAAACTGGGCGAACCCCTCATCCAGCCAGGGATGATCGCGTTCGTTGCTTGCCAGAATGCCATAAAACCAGTTGTGGGCCACTTCATGAACCAGCACCCTTTCCAGGTCAATGCCCCGGGCCCCTGCATCAATGATGGTAAAGGCGGGGTATTCCATATTGGCTCCCCCGCTGTTGCCCGCCATGGCAGCACTCATAGAGGGCCAGGGGTAATGGCCGATCTCCTCAGAAAAGAACAACAATGCTTCATTCAATATTGCGGGAGCAGCCAGCCACTGGGAGGCATTGACATAAAAAAAGGCCCAGGTATCCACGGGCATATCCCTTCCCGGGATGTTCACCGAGCTTCGCGCAACATAAAACCGTTTATCGGCGAGCCATGCAAAATCATGTACATTTTCCTGCTTTAAATGAAGGGTTTTCATCCGGGGGGATGATTCGGGAAACTCCGTCCTGTCGGGAAGATTTCTGCTGCCAACCCTGGCAGTAATGCCTGCAAGTTCTTCAAGCCATTGCAACTCGCGTCTGTCCATGAACTCTCCACTTGAAGCAACCACGTAATTTTCAGGCAGGGTAAGAAAGACCTCCACATTTCCAAATTCAGAATAAAATTCTCCGAAAGAGCGATAAGGCATGGGGTGCCAGCCATGGCTGTCGTACACCGCAGGTTTGGGGTACCACTGCGTGACATGGTAAGCCTGGTGGTTGTGGCCCAGGCGGCTGAAGCCTGCATGGGGAAACTTCAGCCTGAAAGGGGTAGACCATTCGATGGTTTGCCCTGGCAGCAGGGGAGCATCGGGATACAAAATGGCAATATCCACATGCCGGCCATCATAACCCCAAATGGCAGGCTTATTGTTGATTTGAAAAGAGAGGCTGTCGATATATCCTCTCTGCTCGTCGGGGGCGAAGTAAAACCGGGCATCGCCAATTTCCAGCAGCTCGTTGGCAAGTGCCGTTTGGTTATTTGAGAAGGCATTGGGCCACAAATGGATGTAGATAAAATCCAGGGTATCGGGGCTGTTGTTGGTATAGGTGGTGGTGATATGGCCGTGAAGCAGATGGCGGTTATCATCAAGGCTTGCCCGGATCAGGTGATCGGCACGCTGCTGAAAATAATCGCCGCCCCTGGCAAGGGGGGAGCAAAGAACAACAAAAAGAAAAGCAGCATAGACTCCTTTCATGTAAAAAGCATAAGCCAATACTGCAAATTTAATCAATCTGTTTTACCTGAGCATCTGCCCGAGGATTTCCTCCAGCTGGTTCAGGCTGAATCCTTTTGAAACGATTTTTCCTTCCTGGTCAATAAGCACAGCATATGGGATTCCTTCCACATTGTAAAGGTTCACCACCGGGGAGCTCCAGAATCTAAGGTCACTGACCTGTGGCCAACTGATCTGGTCCTCCTGTATACCGGCAAGCCACTGTTCGCGGGTGCGATCCAGTGAAATGCCGTAGATCTCGAAGCCAAGGGGCTTGTATTTTTTGTATATCTGCTTCAGGCGGGGATTGACCTGCCGGCAGGGAGGGCACCAGGCGGCCCAGAAATCAATCATTACCACTTTTCCCCTGAAAGAGGAAAGGGCCAGAGGATTTCCATCAGGATCCGGCAATACAATCTCAGGGGCTACTGTTCCCACAGCCAGGCTGGCATCAGCCAGCTGACGCTGCATCTGGCTGCGGCGGTATTCATTTACCCTGCGCGATAAATCCAAAACGTGGGTATTGCCAGGATATGCCTCTGAAAGACTCTGACTTAGACTTTCAAAATATTCAAAATCATCGTTTTCGTTCAGCAACAACTGGTTCCCGAAATATTTGTACAATGCAATTACAGAGGCAAGAGAGCGGGGATTTTGCACGATAAAATCTTTTACCAGCTGTTTTTGCTGTTCAAAAATTTCGGAATAGGCGCTTTCAATTTCTTTTCGTTTGCGGTGAAAATCATCCTGCGAACGGATGGCATGAAAGCGAAGTTTCAGCGAATCCACCATAGAGTAATTGGCCGCAAGGATATTGTTCAGCGAGGCCAGACGGGAGGACCCGGGTGAACCCTTGATCTGGCAACTGCCAGCCAAATCAGAGGCATCGGCCACAAGACGTACCTTTTCACCAGGTTCAATCAAAAGGGTTATGAAATTCTCGGAGTTGATTCGCAGGATATAAAACCCTGCTTCTGCTATCATATGGGTAAAAGAAAAGCCTCCTTCCTCATCAGTTATTGTACTGTCAACAGGTAACAGGTCCCGGGTAGTAAGTTCCTCGAGCTGAATACTGATATTGGCGGCATTGCTGAAGTTACCCGAAATAGTAAATTCTGCTGATTCATTTTTTTGATGATTGCACCCCCCAAAAAGAAATAAAGCCGGAAAGAGAAAGAAGAGATATCGCATGTTCCCAAATCATTTTCAAGTCAAAGATATCACATTTGGCCTTGATATGCAGGGATTTAAGATTTTTTAACCTGCTGAACCATCAGCAGGATCAAGGTTTGCTGCCAATCTTTATCAAACCCTTCTTCGGCGGATACTTCTATCGATGAGATAAAAACCAAGGATCACAAAGACAAGGGAAAATGCCCCGCTAAGGATGATGCGTTTCAGGGTGAGCAGTATCTCGGTGAAGCGGAATATTTCCAGGAAGAACAAAGCACCGTGGTGCAGGAAGATCAGGAAAAAGCTATAGGTGAAAATCCACATGGTTCCCAGGTTGTTGATGGAAGGGGCCGTACCCTGTTCAAAGTCCTCTCTAAGGGAGATCATCCGGATAATTCCCGGGCGGCAAAAAGCCATGAATACAGTTGCAGCAGCATGCATCCCTCCAGAATCGGAAAACATATCAATTGAAAGCCCCAGGAAAAATGCCACCACCAGCAGCACCCATCCTTCAATGTCCACTGGAAGCAAAAGTATCATCAGCACATATACATAGGGATTGATATATCCTCCAATCAGGATGTTGTTAAACACCATTACCTGCAACAACACCATCAAAATGGCCAGAATTGTATACCGAAGAGTTACACTACCCATAGTTAAAAACATTTACCGGCCGGAATATGAAATAGCTTCCAGTTCATTCTGCTCGTCCCTGAAAAGATTTTTCACGGCATGCACATAAGTTAGATTATTGAAATCCTGGAATAAAGAGATCCGGATCGTGTAATAATTATCCCCGGGCTTTATCATAAACTCATTGATACTGCCAATAAGGATACCAGCCGGGAATATCGTTGAAAACCCGCTGCTGACAATGGTATCGCCCAGTTCCAGGTTCACATAATTTGGGATGTACAGCACAGTAGCTTCCCTGAAATGCTTTCCATCCCATTGCAGGGTTCCCAGATGGTCATTTTTTTTCATGCGCACGCTGATATTGCTATCGCGGTGCAGCAGCGACAGCACGGTGCTGAAGTTCTCCGAAACATGGTTTACGATACCCACCACTCCCAGGGGAGTGATCACCCCCATGTCGGGTTCAATGCCATGTTTACGTCCTTTGTCAAGGGTCAGGAAGTTGTTTCGCCGGTTCACACTGCTGTTGATCACCCGGGCATTCACATATAAATATTGCCTTTGGTAAAGGGTATCTTCATGTACGAACACGTTCTGATCCGTTGTCAGGAAAGAATGATTGGAATGATGCAGCAATATGTTATTTTTTTCAATAAGGTCAAGATTAACCTTCCGCAGGCTGAAGTAATCAAACACCCCGGTATGTACCTTATGCACGAAAGCTGCCAGCTGGTTGGTAGAGCGTACCAGAACGGCACGCTGATACTGGTGGCTGTTGGCCACCATGAGCAGGGCGAGGGTTTCCAGGCCCAGGAACATGAAAAAGAAATAATATTTTGTTAAAAACCTGAAAAGATTGTGCATGGAAACAACCGTTTAATTCCGGGCTGATCCCCGGCAGATATTTCTGCTTCTTACTTGATCAGGAAGGGGAACTTATCAAAGTTCTTCAGGGCAATGCCTGTACCCCTGGCCACTGCCCTTAGCGGATCTTCAGCCACATGAACGGGCAGCCGGGTTTTAGCCGAAATACGTTTATCCAGACCCCTTAGCAAGGAACCACCCCCTGCCATGTAAATACCGGTACGGAAAATATCGGCTGCCAGTTCCGGGGGAGTCATTTCAAGGGCATTGAGCACAGCGGCTTCGATTTTAGAAATGGATTTGTCAAGGGCATGGGCAATTTCAACATACCCGATCACGATTTCCTTGGGTACTCCAGTCATCATGTCGCGTCCATGAACGGCAATGTCAGCCGGGGGATTCTCTATATCGGTCAGGGCTGCCCCTACCTCTATCTTGATTCTTTCGGCCGTGCGCTCACCAATAAGAATGTTATGCTGCTTGCGCATGAATTCCATGATATCGGTATTGAAATCATCACCTGCAATGCGAATGGATTTGTTGCAGACAATGCCACCCAGTGCAATGACGGCGATCTCACTGGTACCTCCCCCGATATCTACAACAATATTACCGGTGGGTTCCAGCACATCAATGCCAATACCTATAGCAGCAGCCATTGGCTCATGGATCAGGCGCACTTCCTTTGCCCCGGCCTGTTCGCAGGAATCACGAACAGCACGCTCTTCCACTTCAGTAATCCCGGAGGGAATACAGATCACCATTCTCAGGGAAGGGGGAAACAGTGGCTTCTTGTTGTCGGTCATCTTGATCATTGCCCGAATCATGGATTCAGCAGCCTGAAAATCAGCAATAACCCCATCGCGCAAGGGCCGCAATGTCTTGATGTTTTCATGTGTCTTGCCATGCATCATCATGGCCCGCTTGCCCACGGCAATGATTTTTCCTGAAATACGATCAATAGCCACTATGGAAGGCTCCTCCACAACTACCTTATCGTTATAAATGATGATGGTGTTGGCAGTACCAAGATCTATCGCAATTTCCTTGGTCAGGAAAGAAAACAAACCCATTGATTTAATTTTTTAAGATGAACGATTAATGTTTAAAATGTCTTTTACCCGTAATAACCATGGCCATTTGTGCCTTATTACAATAATCTGTTGAATCCTGATCTCTGAGGGATCCTCCGGGCTGTATCACAGCGCGGATTCCCGCCTGATGAGCCAACTGAACGGAATCGGCAAAAGGGAAAAAGGCATCTGATGCCATCACGGCTCCCTGAAGATCATGCCCGTACTCTCTGGCTTTTGCAATAGCCTGCTTTAAGGCATCAATTCTGGAAGTCTGTCCCACCCCTGACCCGATCAGTTGTTCATTCTTGACCAGGGCAATGGCATTTGATTTCAGATGCTTGACCACCTTGTTGCCAAATACCATATCGCTCACCTCATTCTGCGAGGGAGCCCTGTGTGTTGCTAACGTCCAATCTCCGGCATTAGTATCTGCATGATCTCCCTCCTGCCAGAGCACCCCGTTAAGAACCGAACGGAATCGATCAGCAGGCAATATTGTATCTTTTATTCGCAAAATTATGCGGTTCTTTTTTTGCTGCAGCACCTCCAGTGCCTCCGCTTCAAACCCAGGTGCCAGCAACACCTCAAAGAACAACTCATGAATGGCCTGTGCAGCGGCAAGGGAGATGTTGCGGTTGGCGATCAATATACCGCCAAAGGCAGATACAGGGTCCCCGGCAAGGGCATCCTGCCAGGCCTGCTCTATGGTATTGCGGCAGGCAACACCGCAGGCATTGGTATGTTTTATTATGGCAAATGCAGGCTTGGTAAATTCGCCAATCAGCTGCATGGCCCCGTCAATATCCAGAAGGTTGTTGTACGAGAGGGGTTTGCCCCAAAGCTGCTCAAATACCTCATCCAGCTTGCCAAAAAAAGTTCCTTTCTGATGGGGGTTCTCCCCGTAACGAAGTGAAACAAACCCTTCAATACTTTTCCGGAACTCAGGCTGATACCCCTGGTTAAAATATTCGAAGATCAGGGAGTCATAATGGGAAGAAACCCCAAAAGCGGCAGCAGCCATCCTGTGACGAAACTCCAGGGAAACAGCCCCCTGGTTTTGTTGAAGGTGAGTGATCACCTCCGGGAAATACTCCACAGAAGGAACAATCAGCAGGTGCTGGAAATTCTTGGCAGCGGCACGGATCAGGGAGATCCCCCCGATATCAATCTTTTCAATGATCTGGGATGCACCTGCCCCTGAGGCTACTGTTTGCTGGAAAGGATAAAGATCTACAACCACCAGGTCGATATCCTGAAGCTGATGTTCACGCAACTGATCAAGGTCGGCCTGCAGGTCTTTGCGGGCAAGAATCCCTCCGAAGATTGCCGGGTGAAGGGTCTTTACCCTTCCTCCCAGAATGGAGGGATAGCCGGTGAGATCTTCTACAGCCAGGGCATCAATTCCCAGTTGACTGCAATAATCCAGGGTACCCCCGGTGGAGAGGATCTTTACTCCCAGGGCATGAAGCGTTTCCAGAAGCTGTCTGGCGGGTTCCTTTTGAAAAACTGAAACCAGGGCCGTACGCACTTTCAGCATCTGATCCTGTTGCATGACTGCTTGATTTGACTGGGTTAATGACTTAGTTGATGATAATCAGAAACAGAAAAACATTCACCTAATCTCCCCTGGAGACAAGGCAGCTGAAAGAAAAACTGATTACCTTTGCGAACTTAAAAATTCCCACGAAGTTAACTTAATTTTTTTCTCCATGAGTTTCCTGACCAAAGAAAAATTATTCTCACGCAAGTGGTTCATAACCTACTCATTGATTACTTTGGGATCGCTGATCATGGCTGGTGGTTATGTACTTTTCATTTCCCCCCACAAGATTGTTCCCGGAGGAGTTTACGGGATTGGGATTGTTCTGCATCACCTGTTCGGCATTCCTGTTGGGATGACCGGGCTCGCCTTCAACATTCCACTGACCATTATCGGGATCCGGATACTGGGTCCGCGCTTTGGCATCAAAACAGTGGTGGGATTTGTTCTGGCCTCGGTGTTTATTGATGTGATGGCTTACTTCTGGGGAGATGTACCCCTTGTTCCGGACGATGTACTGCTATCGAGCATTTTTGGGGGAGTGTTCATTGGCTTTGGCCTTGGGCTGATCTTTAAGTCGCGTGCAACCTCCGGGGGATCAACCATTATCGCAAGCATCATGACCAAGAAAACACGCATACCCCTTGGTCAAACCCTGATCATCGTCGACTCCATCATCGTGCTATTTGGGCTGGTAGCTTTCTGGGACTGGAAAATACCCCTGTACTCCTGGATCGTGATCTTCATCACGGGCAAAGTTATTGATGTGGTTCTGGAAGGTGTCTCCTACGAAAAAACCCTTTTCATTATCTCGGACCGTTATCATGAAATTGCAGACAAAATACTTATCGACCTGAACCGTGGAGGTACTTTTATTGAAGCACGCGGGATGTACAACCAGGAGGAGAAAAAGATCATTTTTGTGAATGTCACCCGCCGTGAAGTAGCTATTCTGCAGGATTTCATCCACCAGGTTGACCCGGCTGCCTTTGTAACTGTTATTGATGCCACCGAGATCCTGGGCAAGGGCTTCAAATCACTCAATGAGAAGGTGAGCAACAGCTAAGCCAGAAACCGGTTTTGCTATTCAGATCTTTCATGGCAGCCCTCCTTTGGTGCGCCGCTTTTTTTCAGGAAATGCAACTGCAGTTCCTTACCTTACCTGGCCAGCAAGGTCCTTCCGTATATCCTGATGAACAATGCATTCAACAGGATTACAAAGATCACAGCCCAGTGAATATGGGAGAAGGTAAAGCCCTTTTCGAGGAAAAAGCTGTAAACAACCGGGCCCAGTGCAGTACTTACAACCATCACGAAGGTGAAGATGCTCCTTACAGATCCCAGGCTGCGTGTACCATATGTTTCGGCATAAAGAGCGGAGACTACCGGGGAGTTTAACCCTGCCGACATTCCTACCAGCAGCCAGAAGATGGGTGTTGCCACCGGATGATGAAACAACCCCAGTACAACCAGCCCCAGAGCCATGGGAAAAAGAGTAAATGGAAAGATGCGCTTTGCAGAAAAACGGTCGACCAGAGGCCCCGCACCTATGGAAAACAAAAAGGAAGAAATAGCATAAGCCAGGATACTTCCAGCCATCCATTCTATAGTCCAGCCTTTATAGCCAGCTATAAAAGTCTGGTAAAAAAAAAGGGCCGTCAGCAGAAATCCAACAAGAAACACGGTGGGGGCAAATAAAAAGAAATAGGGACTGCGGACAATTTCGCGTTGTTTCCATTCCCTTTCTTGCCGGCTGCTTACAGTTGCCCCGGAGGAAAGCTCCTCACCCTCAATAACAGGCTTGTGCAAAAACCCTCTCATCAGGTATATTGTAAGGGGCAGCAGAACCAGAAGGATCATACCCGCGCTTGCGGCAAAAGTTTGCCGCCATCCAAGGTACAAAATGGCAGAAACTACTATTACAGGAAACAAACCTTCTCCTATTGGGAAACCCAGGTAAGCAATGCTTAATGCCTTGCCCCGGGCCCTGCTGAAATACCTGGAAACAGTGGTTGCCGAAGTGTGGCTCAGCATTCCCTGTCCAAAGAAACGAAGCATGTAAATGGCCAGAAACAGCATCACCACATTCACCGAGGCAGCAGCCACCAAACAGGCAAGAAAAATGCCGCTCATCACAAACCAGGTAAATCGCTTCAAGGGCACATGGTCTATATATTTGCCAACAAAGATCAGGGTGGCAGCACTTGTAAGGGTTGCCACTGCATATAAGCCGCTGTAAAAACTTCTGCTTAACTCAAAAGACTCCAGAATCCACGGAATATATAGCGACAAAACAAATGTTTGCCCGAAGCTGGAAAAAAGCGTCAGAACCACCCCGAACAGCAGGATCTTGCGGTTGTTTCTGAAAAGTTGTAAATAATTCAAATCAACGGTCAATAAAGTCTGGTAAATGATCGGGAAACAAAACAGGCAAAGATAGAAAAAGAAGCTAAACCAATGCCCCGGCTTCCATGCAAATATGAGTGTCCGTTTTTGGTCATTGAGTGTTCAGCAGCGAGCATAAAGCACGAGGCCATAGGGAGTTAGTCATTTTTACAAAATGCTCAAATGCAGCGAACTATCATTTATAGCATGCATTTTGCAGATTCAAAAAAGTAACCTAAAAAACAACACAATGAAAAATCTGTTCAAAATTTGCTCAGCAATGCTCTTTCTGCTTTGGGTCGCGCCCGCTGCAGGGCAGGTATGGATCGAAAGGCTGGAACCTATGCCCAGGTATGATCTTTCAGGGAGAAAGATATTGATGGTTGTGGGGCACGATTACGACCATCATGAAGTATATGACATCAGGGCCTTATGGGAAAGCTGGGGTGCCAAAGTGGTGGTTACTGCACCGGAAAGAATAACCCAGGGTCATATCATCGAATTCACAGGAACCCAGTTTGACAGGCAGATGAGCAGCAACATTACATCAGATGTCGTTTTGTCGAAAGCCATGATAAATGGGTTTGATGCGTTATATTTTCCAGGGGGGCAGGGGCCTGATCATCTGGTTGAGCATCATGCCGCGGATGTCCATCGCTTGCTGGACAGTGCACTGAGAAAGGGAATTCCTGTAGTTTCAATCTGCGGTGGCCCCCTGGTATTCACCCTTCACGATCAATTCAGGGGGAAACGCATCACCGCAAGTCCGGCCAAACAATCCGTGCTTCAGCAGTTTGGTGCTGAATTTGTATATGAAAGGGTAACGGTGACCGAAAACATTGTTACGGGCAACTGGCCCTATTTCGACAGCTTCTCTGTTGCTGTGGCCCATAAGATACTGCATCCTGAAGCAACGTATGATGAAATTTTCCCGGCCTCCTGCCCCATCCTTCATGCCATGTGCCAGCAGGCCCCCGTTCAGGTGTTTTCAGCCCAGCCTGTAGCCGCCGAAACACTGGAAACCCTGATCAGGGCCGGGTTAACGGTCCCGGTGGTACAATTCAACAATCAGGCCTGGAAATTCTTTGCTGTTGAATCACCCGGGGTTCGCGAAAGCATTAAAAACATCAAGCTTAACCAGCTCTTTGAAGGCAACTCCAATCCTGCTAATGAGCAGCAGGTCAGGAATTTCTGGGGCCGCTATCTTGACCATCCCGTACTGATCATTGGCATGCGCCAAAAAGCCCCTGATGTTCAGGTTACCCCCGGCCAGCTTCAGCAATTTCAAAATTACCAGAATCAGGCTGTATTAATGGCTGCGGGGCAAATGGCACTTGCTGCCCACTCCCGGGGGCTGGGCATACAACTGCTTGCCGGATTGGATAGCGTGCAGGAACAGATCAGCGAGATACTGGAGGCTGGCGACGAACTGGAGTATGTTTTCTCCATGGCAGTAGGTTACCCGGCTGTGCAACAACTACCTCCCGTTCGCAAACCCCTGGATGAGGTGTTGCAGCGCCTGTAAAGGATCAAGGATATTTAAATATAGCAAAAGAGGCTGCCTCATCGGGGACAGCCTCTTTTCATTATTTGGACCAGGCTTACCTGACTAGCCCGCGCTGACGCAGCAGGGGACCAATCTCTGGTTCACGACCCCGGAAATTCACAAACATGGCCATGGGCTCTTCTGTACCCCCCCTTTCCAATACATTCCTGCGGAAGGAAAGGGCTACTTCAGGATTGTAAACATCTCCTGTTTCACGGAATGCCTCATAAGCATCGGCATCGAGTATGCCCGACCAGATGTAGCTGTAATAACCCGCTGAATAGCCCCAGTAGAAGGCATGCTGGAAATGGGTGCTGCCATGACGGAAGGCTATCTCGGGCATCATGTTATATTTTTTGATGGTCATTTCATCGGTAATGCGGGCCACATCCTTTAGTTGCTCCTGTGCATAAGCCTGGGTAATGGTATGATAACCCATATCCAGTAATGCCGAAGCAATGAATTCCACCGTGGCAAATCCTTCATTGAACTGCTGGCTCTGCTTCAGGCGCTCCATCAGCTCATCGGGCATGGGCTGGCGGGTTTCGTAGTGCAGGGCAAAGGTCTTCATCACTTCGGGTTCATTAGCCCAGTTCTCCATGATCTGCGAGGGCAACTCCACAAAATCGCGTGGTACATTTGTTCCCGAAAGGCTGGGATAAGTTACATCGGACATCAATCCGTGCAATGCATGACCAAACTCATGGAAGAAGGTGGTCATCTCATCATAGGTCAGCAGGGATGGCTGGGAGGCTGTAGGGGGTGAAAAGTTGCAAACAATGGTAATTACAGGATGCACATATTTACCATCCTGGCTAAGGTGCTGGGCACGGTAGCTATTCATCCAGGCACCGCCGTTTTTGGTGTCGCGCGGGTGGAAATCCATGAAGAGCACCCCGCGGTGGCTGCCGTCGGCCTCCAGAACCTCCCAGGCAGTTGCATCGGGATGGTAAACCGGGATGTCGGTGCGTTGCACAAACCTAAGTCCCCACAAACGTTCCACAATATCAAAGATGCCATCACGAACCGTGTTCAGCTCGAAATACTGCCTGACTTCCTGCTCATCAATATCATATTTCTCCAGGCGGACCTGCTCGGCATAATAACGCCAATCCCAGGCTTCGAGCTTGTAGCCCATTCCGCGCTGATCAATCAGTTGCTGCATCTGCCTGGCCTCCTGATGGGCAATGGGCAGGGCGGCTTCCCACAACTGCCCCAGGAAGCTCTCAACAGTGGCATAATTTTTAGCCATGTTCTCCTCAAGCACAAAATCGGCATGTGTGGCATATCCCAGCATATTGGCGCGCTCCAGACGCAGGTTGACCATTTCCCCGATGATGGCCTTATTGTCGAATTCATTGTTGTTGTTTCCCCTGTTTACGTATGCCTGTTGCATCTGCCGGCGAAGCTCACGGTTTTCGGCATAGGCAAGAAACGGCATCACACTGGGGTTGTGAAGGGTGAATACCCATTTGCCATCCAGACCCTGGGCAGAAGCAACCTCGGCAGCCCCGTCAATGGACGACTGCGGTAAACCTGCCAGGTCGGCGGGGTCTTCTATCACCAGTTTGAAATTGTTTACCTCCCCCAGCACATTCTGACCAAACTGCAGTGAAAGCGTCGACAGCCGCTGGTTGATCTCCCGGAAACGCTCCTGCTTGTCAGCAGGTATTAAGGCTCCATTGCGAACAAAACCCTTGTAGGTGATCTCAAGCAAACGCTGCTGTTCACGGGTAAGATCCAGTTGCTCCCTTTGATCATAAACAGCCTTCACCCGCTGAAACAATTCAGGGTTTAGCATGATGTTATCCGAATGTGCAGATAACATAGGAACAATTTGCTGTGCAATCTGCTGTAGCTCGGGGGTTATCAAACTGGAGTTGAAATTATCAAATACCGGATATACCTTTGACAACAAATCGCTGCTGTAATCCAGGGCAACAATGGTATTTTCAAAAGTGGGGGCTTGCCGACTGGCAATGATCTGCTCGATGGCAGCTTCCTGCTGCTTAATTCCTTCCTGAATGGCAGGAAGAAAATGCTCGTTGCGGATGCGGTCAAACGGTGGTACACCGAAAGGAGTGTCATACTCTGCAAAGAAAGGGTTATCGCGGCCCGATTCCTGACAGGATGTTAAAACCATAGCAATAAGGATTAAAATAAAAATTACTTTTTTCATAAGCAGGGCGATTTTAAGTGATTGATGATCAAGCATGCAAAAATACAAAATCCTGAAGTTCATGAATGATTTACACCAGGGGTTTAACTGATAATTTAAGTTAAATCTCTCAATCCAGCAATTTAAGAAGCCTGAAAGCTTCCATGGAGACAGCCTGACGAACCAGATGAAACATCTGCATATTGAAAGCCTCAGCAGGTTCTACACAACTTACCACAAAAAATACCTGCTCCTTTTTTTCAAGGTATCCTACAAACCATCCGGTGTTATTGCCCTGGCGGATGGCCCACCCTGTTTTCCCGCTCAGCTTCCAGTTATCGTTTTCTTCAATGACCATCAATTGCCTGATGATCCTGTAAGTGTTTTCTGAAACAGGCAAATTACCAAAATACAGGTTAACCAGGAAAATCAGCTGCTGCAAAGGGCTGATCTCTGATTCTCCCTGCAACCAGAATGTATCAATATTGTGGGAATGGACATCCATTTTGCCATATGAGAAAAGCTCCAGCCAGTGGTTCATCCTTTGGGGGCCGATGCTGCGGGCGATCTGCTGGTAACAGGGCACGCAGGAAAGATGAAACGCCTGCCTGAAATCCATATCCTGCTCCCACTGCTGAAGCGATCTTTTGTTACCGTCCCAGGCAAAGAGGGTGCTTTCATTTTTTACTATCCCGGTTTCTAAGGCAATCAATGAGTTGGGGATTTTAAAGGTGGAAGCAGGCAAACTTCCCTTCCCTGCCCTTTCCAGGTCATTGGAATATAGGATGTTTGTCAGGGGATCAAATACCAGGACCACTCCTTCCAGGGCGGCCGAATCAAGCAGCTGCTGAAGCCCCGGATGAAGATCTTCCTTTATCGGGTCGAAGGTAAAGGGTAACTGAGCCATCAGGCTGGCTGGCAGCAACATTAACAGCAACAATGTCAAAACACGGATCATCCTTTAGTATCGGTTTATTCTCCCTTTGCTATGGGTTTGTCATTCCGCACCCATTCGCTGTATGAACCCACATAAAGTGCGGGAATTTTCATGCCTGCCTGGGCCATTGCCACCAGGGTATGGCAGGCGGTGACACCCGAACCGCAATGGACTATGATATCCGAAGGATCATAATCCTTTGTTATCTGGTGATAGAGTTCCTTTAGCTTCCTTTCATCCAGGAAGAACCTTTGGGGATCCAGGTTCCTGGCATAGGGTATGTTGCGGGCGCCGGGCATATGACCTGCAATCAGATCGTAAGGCTCAGCTTCTCCCCGGAAGCGGGCAGCATCCCGAACATCGATCACCAGCTTCCGGGGATCTTTCAGGGCCTGCTCCACCTGCTGCATATCAGCAACCGGCAGCTGCCAATCCCCTACCGGATAGGGATCATTCTTGGCGGGCTGAACATCTCCCGAAGCTAAAGGCCAGCCGGCATCAAGGGCTGCCTGCATTCCCCCATCCAGAACCTGTACCCTTTGGTGGCCAACTGCAAGCAGCATCCACCAGAAGCGGGCAGCAGCATTGCCCCCGGCCTGATCGTCATACACTACCACATGGCTCTCAGGGATGATTCCCAGCCTGCCAAGAACCCGGGCAAATTTTGCAGGAGGGGGAAGAGGATGCCTGCCCCCATGACGGGCATCATCCTGTATCTCCGACAATTCTTCCTCCAGGTGCACATGCACGGCAGCCTGAAGATGCCCCTGCCTGAATCGTTCCCGTACATCCTCCCCGCTGCGGGCATCAACAAGAACAAACGAATTATCTTCTTTCAGGGAAAAAAGCACTGAAGGGCTAATCAATGGTTTCATAAGCTGACGAATGGTTTTCTGATGCCAAAGTTCCTTAATTTTTCGATTCAACATCCGGAAAAAAAGAAAAAATCGCTGCCCGGGGGGAGGCAGCGATTGATGTGTTTCCAGGGCATCAGGGGATATTCAGCGTGGCAGAAAACAAACCTTCATTTTCCCTTATTTTTTCTTCACTTCCATACACGCAGTATACCCCACGGGAAAGCACACTGCCCACCAGCTCCGACATTTGGCGGATGTCATCGGCCGTGGTTGATAAAACAGCTGCACGCTCCTCCCTGAGCTGCTCATGGCTAACCCCTTCCATAAAATACCTCATGGCCAGGCTGCCTTGTGCTGATACGGTTCTTGGCATATCCATATCTCCTATGGTGCCGATAATATAACGGGTCATTTCTTTTTCATCAGCATTAAACTCCTGGAGGAATGTAAGGCCTGCCTGGAAGTTGTCAAGGGTTTCCTTCAGGTTGGGATCGCGAAATGAAACAAAGCGCATCAGCCCTGAGGGCTCCACCACCGACCATCCACCGTAAGCACCCCCGATTTCACGGATCACATTGTGGAGGTAAACGCTCGACAGCACCTGGTCAAGAACCCGCATTTTCCCGCTGTACTCAAAACCCAGTTTCCGGAAATCATACCCCTGTACCACGAACTGAACCTTGGAAGCAGTAAGCATGGCCTCGTTGGCAGTTGCAGGTTGCAGGTCCCAGGCATGCAGGGGATTTTGTTTTTCAGGCAACGAATGGATCAATTCAAGCAGGGGGGCCTTGCCTGCTTCATAACCATTGGCGTCCACAGTCAGCTGAACAATTAAATTGTCGCGGGTGAATAGCAGACCAGCAGTCCTGGTTAAATTGTTTACAATCTCCTCATACAGCTCATCAAACTGGTTTGCAAGCCGGCTGATAAACTGGTAGTAGGTATAGCCGTTAACCATTTCTTCAAATACCCCCCTTTCTGAAACATAGGAATTCAGCCTTAGCTGGGCAACATTCACTCCATTGGATTCCATGAACGAACGATGCGATGCCTGATGACGGGCTAAAACGGTCTTCAACCGCTCCTGATCCTGGAGGTTCAGGTGGTTAAGCATTTCTGCTGCAAGAGAATAGAACATTTCGGTTTTATTCGTTGTAGCCTTTCCCCCTGCCCAGAACATGGGCAGAATATCATCTTCCCTCTGGTTTATCCTGAAAACCTGCAAGCCGGCCCCAAATCCACCGGTGTGGATGTTCAGGGCATTGTCAAGCTGCCCGAAGGATTTTTGAGCAGTTCCCATCTGCCTGAAAATTACTGACAGCAGTCTTGCATAGGGGATCAGCTCCCGGGGCAGCACCCGCAAATCAAAAAACAGCTGGCTGTAAAGAATGTCGTTTGTAAAAGCCTCATAATGCAAAACCCGAACGTCCTGAACATTTTTCTCCAGGATAGGGCACCATCGGGCTTCTGCTGAAATATCCCCAAGGGAGATCACGGGAACCGCTGCAAGGGCTTCGGGAGTATCCTGACGCATCTGGAAAGCCCGTAATTCCCTGGTTTGCTCAACAAGAGCCTGGGTTTGCTCCTGACTTAAGCCCTGGCGGTAGGCAGCCAGCCTCTGACGTTCGGCTTCGGCAAGAATGGATTCCCTGCCAGGTTCGGGATACAATACCACCAGGGCTGAATGGGGATTATCCATCAGGTGCTTTTTCATCAAGTCTTCCATCAGCGAACTGCTAAGGGCTTTCTTCACATACTGCAGGGAGGCCTCAAACTGCAGCCCTGCAAAAGGATCATCCCTGAAAAACCATTCCATATACGACATCATCATATACATCAATCCCTTGTTGGGAGTATCCCCCTCACGCAGGCTAAACTCCATGCTGTTGATCACTCCTTCGAGCATCTCCTTTTCAAAGCCCTTTTCGAACACCTCCTGCATGCTTCTGAATACTATCTCGCGAAAGCGATCATAGTCACCGGCATTGGCATGATCCAGCTGGATGCTTACTACAGTTTGCATCAGGGGATTGATACTCCCCTGGACATTTTTCCCCAGCCCGGCCTCCTGCAGGGCCAGCCTTACGGGCGCCGACTGATGGTTGACCAGCACATTCATCAGGATCTGAAGAGCCATGCGCAGATCCGTATCGGCCCCCTCCCCTGCCACAAAATTCAGCGACAGGTAGCTGTTGCCTTCCACGGGGCTTCCTTCAGCAACAGAATAGGGCTTTTGCACCAGCTTCATGGCCTGGAAGGCTTTCTGGGGTTCAATACTGATCCTGGCATCAGAAGCCTGGAACTTCGACAGGTAATTCTTGTTGATAAAGGCCAGCTCCTGATCCAGATCAGCATCCCCATAAAGAGTGATATAACTGTTGGAAGGATGGTAATAGATCCGGTGAAAATCAAGAAATTCCTCATAGCTAAGATCGGGGATCATCACGGGATACCCCCCGGTGCAGAATCCATAGGGATTATCCGGGAAGAGTGCATTATTCACCTGGTAGTACATCTCCCTTGAAGGTACCGAATAGGCGCCTTTCATCTCGTTGAACACCACTCCTTTATAAACAAGCTCCCCTTCCGGATCATCCAGCTGGTAGTGCCATCCTTCCTGCAGGAATATCCGGGGATCATCGTAAATGCGGGGAAATAATACAGCATCCAGGTAAACATGCATCAGGTTGAAAAAATCCTTGTGATTCATACTGGATACAGGGTAGGTAGTGCGTTCCTTTCCGGTCATGGCATTCAGGAATGTGTTCAGCGAGCCCTGTGCCAGGACAAAAACTGGGCTTTTAACAGGGAAATTTTTCGAACCATTCAGAACAGCATGTTCCATGATGTGAGGAACCCCCGTACTATTGGGTGGAAGGGTTTTAAAAGCAATGTTGAACAGCTTGTTAGGGTCATCGGCAGCAATCTTCATCAGCCGGGCCCCGCTTTGTTCATGCAGGAAATAAAGACCCCAGGCATTCGCTTCCGGGATGAATCTTTTTTCATTCAGGCGAAAACCGTGGTAGAGCATCCCCTGTTGGAATGCATCAACAGGCTGGCGGCCATGAAGAATGCCGCTCACCATGAAAGAAATGGCAAACAGCAAAATACTTATTTTCATTTATTGAGTTTTTTGTGGGTGCTAAACGTCTGATGGTTCCAAAACATCAATTTTCATGCAACAACCCATAACTCATTAAAGGCCAATTACATTACACCGAAAAATGCATACCATCAGCAGGCATTATTGTTCTTTTCCGGACAGGGATTGCCCATAAATGAACAGTCGTTTAACAAAAAGCAGCTGCCCGCCAGCAGGCAGGCAGCTGCAGGAATAATTTTCTATCAGGGCACATTCAGCATGCTTGAAAACAATCCTTCATTTTGTCTGATCTTTTCTTCATTGCCATAAACACAATACACATTCCTGGAAAGCACCTTTCCCACCATATCCGACAGATTTCGAATATCTTCTGCCGTTGTTGACAAAACGGCCATACGTTCATCACGCAGCTGCTTTTCGCTGATTCCTTCCATATAATAAAACATGGCAAGGCTTCCCTGGGCTGAGACTGTCCGGGGCCGGTCAAGGCCGGCAATTGTCCCGATGATGTAGCGGGTCATATCCTTTTCATCTGCATTGAAAGATTTCAGGTATGAAAGGCCAGCCTGATAATTATCGAGGGTTTCCTTCAGATTAGGATCCCGGTATGAAACAAAGTTAAAAATACCGGAGGGTTCCACAACGGCCCATCCCCCGTAGGCCCCACCGATTTCACGGATCACATTCTGCAGGTAAACCCTGGAAAGGATCTGATTCAAAACCCGCATTTTGCCATCGTACTGATAACCAAGCTTCTTGAAATCGAAGCCCTGAACCACATACTGAACCTTGGAAGCAGAAAGCAAGGCCTCGTTGGCTGCAGCCGGCTGTATTTCCCACGCCTGGAGAAGCACCTGCCTGCGCGGCAGGGAGTTTATAAATTTGCTTAATGCATTCTTGCCGGCCTCAAAACCTTTCTTGTCGACTGTCAGCTGCACCTTCAGGTTATCGCTGCTAAACAACAGGGAAGCTGTCTTTTGCAAATTACCGACAATCTGCTCATATTGCTCATCAAAATGATCTGCCAGGCCGGTGATGAATTGATAATATGAATACCCGTTCACCATTTCTTCAAACACCCCCTTTACCGAGAAGTATGAGTTTAGCCTAAGCAGTGCCACATTCACCCCATCATTTTCAATCATCGAGCGGGTTGAGGCCTGGTGGCGTGTCAACAGGGTTTTCAGACGCTCTTTATCCTGCAGATTCAGCTGAAGGATCATCTCCTGCAACAGGGAATAATAAACTTCCGCTTTTTCCAGGGTAACTTTTCCACCTGCAACAAATACAGGCAGTATGTCATCTTCCGACTGGTTTTGCCTGAAGACTTGCAGGGTAGTGGCAAATCCACCGGTATTTATATTCAGGGCGTTGTCAAGCTGGCCGAATGTTTTTTCAGTAGTCCCCATCTGCCTGAAGATTGCCGAAAGCAACCTGGCATAGGGGATCAGTTCACGGGGCAATACCCGCAGATCAAAAAACAACTGGCTGTAAAGGATATCATTGGTAAAGACTTCATAATGAAGCACTGGAACATTCTGGAGCTTTTTTTCCTGCAGGGCATACCACTGTATTTCGGGAGAAATATCCTGCAGTGCGAGCATGGGTATGGTAGCCAGATCTTCGGGAGTATCCTGTCGCATCTGATAGGCTCTCAGATCCTTTGTTTGCTTCACCAGGGCTTGAATCTGCTCTGCATCCAGTGATTTTTTGTAATCGGCAAGGCGTTGGCGCTCTTTTGCTGCCAGCACTGCTTCCCTTCCGGGTTGTGGATACAGAACCATGAACACCGAATGGGTATTATCCATTAGATGCTGCTTCATCAGGTTTTCCAGCAGTGGGGTGTCTAATGCCTGTTTCACGTAAGCCAGGGAAGATTCAAACTGCAGGCCCGAAAAGGGATCATCCCCGAAGAGCCAGTACAGGTAAGAATTCATCATATACATCATTCCCTTATTGCTGGTATTGCCTTCGCGAAGGGCAAATTCCCTGCGGCTGATGATGCCCTCAAGCATCTCTTTTTCAAACCCTTTCTGGGCAACCTGCTGCATAACCTGAAAAACAATATCACGGAAACGGTCTTTGTCCTCCACATTGGCATTCTCCAGCTGGATGCTCACAACATTCTGTAAGCCTTCTGTTAAACCACCTCTTACATTTTTTCCCAGGCCAGCTTCCTGAAGGGCCATCCTTACTGGAGCCGATTGATGGTTCACAAGGGCATCTACCAAAACCTGAAGAGCCATCCGAAGCCCGCCATCGGTTCCTTCTCCGGCAACAAAGTTCAGGGACAAATAGGTATTATCCCTTTCAGGACTTCCTTCAGCAACCGAATAGGGCTTGTGAACTTCTTTCATGGCTTGAAAACCATCCTGCTTATGAAAAATAATCCTGGCATCAGAAGCCTGAAACTGCGACAGGTAATTCTTATCGATAAAGGAAAGTTCCTGGTTCAGATCGGCATTTCCATAAAGGGTGATAAAGCTGTTGGAAGGATGATAATGAATTCGGTGAAAATCCAGGAAATCCTCGTAGCTTAGATCAATCAGCACTTCGGGATAACCTCCCGGGCAATAGGCGTAGGAGTTATCGGGGAACAGTGCCTTGTTCACCTGGTATGTCATCTCGCTGGAGGGGCTCGAATAGTAGCCTTTCATCTCATTATACACTATGCCACGGTAAAAGATCTCAGCATCGGGATCATCCAGCTCATAATGCCAGCCCTCCTGAAGAAATATCCTGGGATCGTCATAAATGGCCGGAAACAATACCGCATCCAGGTATACATGCATGAGGTTGAAGTAGTCTTTGATATTCATGCTGGAAACCGGGTAAGTAGTAAACTCATAGCCTGTCATTGCATTCAGAAAAGTGTTGAGCGATCCCTGGGCCAGCACCGTGAAAGGGCTCTTGACGGGGAAGTTCCTGGAGCCATTCAGAACCGAATGCTCCATGATGTGAGGAACACCCGTACTATTGGAAGGGGGTGTCATAAATGCAATATTGAACAGCTTGTTGGGGTCGTCGGCTGCGATCTTCATGAGCCGCGCCCCGCTCTGTTCATGCAGAAAATAAAGGCCCTGGGCATTCACCTCGGGAATAAACCTTTTTTCCTTCAAACGAAACCCATGATATAGCATTCCTTCGCGGAATTCATCAACAGGCTGGCTGGCATATATCATGCCACTCACCATTATTGCAATGGCAAACAATAATAATTTAGATTTCATTTTTTGCGGGGTTCTGAAATTGGTGAATAAACTTCAACACATCAATTTTCATGCAATATTATAAAAATTGCTCAACATCAGATACTTATCCCAAAAAATTTACACCGCCAAAGCGATATATCATTGTCCCTTTCCGTACAGTTGCTGATCAATAACGGACATCTTTGTCTGGTGTCGAAAAAAATAGTACTTTTAACAGATGTTAAACCCCATACAACCTCACAAGCCATGAAAAAATCCTTTTCTTTAATGATCCTCCCCCTGCTGCTGTTTTTCGCATGCAATGATGATGACAATGGCACAGAACGTCTGGATTTACTGACGGCCCATGTATGGCAGTCAGATCAACTGCTGGTCAACGACGTTGACGCCAGCGGCCCCGGGCAAATGCTGGAAGCTTTCAAAGGGGAAGCCAGGTTCAACCGCGATGGCACAGGCACATTCGGCTCCTACACCGGCACCTGGAACTTTGCCCAAAATCAAACCCAGCTAGTGATACAAAGCCCAAGCCTGGATTTCCCGCTGATCACAAATATTGTTGAGCTCACGGCTACCTCACTGGTGATCACTACTAGCATACCCAATCCGGAAGCACCCCAGCAACCTTTTAACATCCGCATGTCATTCATACCAAAATAATGCGCTGGTTGGCTCAGCTCATCCTACTGTGGTGCATCAGCATTCAGGCTTCCCCGCCCCAGGCCCTGGTCAGCGGACGCATTGTTGATGCCGGCACGGGTGAACCCCTGCCGGGAACAAGCATTGTTTACCTCCAGGTCAGGGGAACAACCAGCGATCAATCGGGTTATTTCCAGCTCCGTGTTCAGCCGGGGGCAGCCAACATCATCTTCCGTTATATGGGTTACCGGGTGCAGATCCAATCTATCTACACCGAACCGGGCGACAGCTTGTGGCTGGATGTATCGCTGGTTCCGGAGGTAACGCAAATGAACCAGGTAGTGATCAGTGCCGGGAAAGTGGAACAACGCGCTGCAGAAGCCACCGTATCGGTGAGCATCATTGAGCCTGCCGCTCTTTCGACAGGCCACATCAGCCAACCCACCGAACTGATGAACCGCACCCCGGGCATCGAAGTGCTCGATGGGCAGGCCTCCATCCGGGGCGGTAGCGGCTTCAGTTACGGTGCAGGCAGCAGAGTGATGGCCCTGGTGGATGGGCTTCCTGCCCTGGCAGCCGATGCAGGCAGTATCCGCTGGAGCTTTCTGCCCCTGGAAAACATCTCCCAGGTAGAAGTCATTAAGGGGGCTTCCTCAGTGCTTTATGGCTCCTCGGCATTAAATGGCATGATTCATTTTCGCATGGCTGAACCCGGCCCGGTTGGAAAAACCAGCTTCTTCGTGGAGTCAGGGGTTTTCGACAGGCCCCGCAACGGGCAATGGATCTGGTGGGATACACCCAGAATTTTTGCCAGCACCTCCTTTTCCCATCAGCGCAAATACCAAAACACTGGCATCTCCCTGGGTGGATTTTTGGTAAACGACCAGGGTTATCGCAGGCTCAACGACCTTAGGCTGGGGCGGATGAACCTGCGCCTTTCAAGGCAGCACCCCAGCCTGCCCACCCTCTCCTATGGGCTGAACCTCCAGGGAGGCTTCAACCAGAAAAGAGATTTTGTACTTTGGGAAAATGCCTGGGATGGGGCCCTGCGTCAGTCGCCCTCAACCGAGAACCTGCTTCATGGAAGCTTCTGGGCCCTGGATCCTTTTATAAGCCTGAAACCCAACGAGCAGCTGCGCCACGATTTGCGATTGCGCCTGCAGGGGACCAGCAACCTTTACCCCGAACAATTCCAGAATAACAGCCAGGCCCGCTCGCTTTATGCCGAATACCAGGTTTGGAACAGGATCAGCCCGCTTGTCAGTTTGAATTCCGGATTGGTACAGTATACCAGCCGGGTGATATCCAACTTCTACGGCAACCACAGCGCCTACAACGCTGCCCTTTACAGCCAGGCCGACTTCAGCCCCGGCCAGCGGCTGAACCTGGTGGCAGGGTTCCGTTTGGAATACAACAGCATGGACGGCCAGGACAACCAACTTACCCCCCTTTTCAGAACGGGCATCAACTACAGGGCTGCCGACCTGACCTTCGTCAGGGCATCATTCGGGCAAGGCTACCGTTATCCTTCCATTGCCGAACGACATGCTGCCACAACCCTAGGGGTGGTACGCATCTTCCCAAATACAGAAATACTTCCAGAGTCGGGCTGGAACTTTGAGGCAGGCATCAAGCAGGGTTTTCTTAACAACAGCATGGATGCAATGGTTGACCTGGCATTTTTTTACACCCAGAACAAAGACCTGATAGAATACGTTTTTGGCATCTATCCTCTTCCGGGCAACCAGGAGTACGACTTTGGCTTCAGGGCCGCAAACATCGAATATTCCCGGGTGTATGGAACAGAGCTCGACATTCTGCTGCACTTCAGCACCGGCAGGTTAAGCAATACCCTTGGCGGGGGTTACGTGTTCATGTACCCGGTGGAATATGACCCAAGAAGCATGAAAAATACCGGGGTTTTCCTGAAATTCCGCCGCAAGCACGCCCTTACCCTGAATCTGAACTCCTCGTTTGGCCACTGGGACTTTGGCCTGCACCTGAGCGCAAAATCCCGGATACTGAACATTGATGATGTATTCCTTCTGGAAATGACGCGCGAACAGGTATTGCCAGGCTTTTACGATTACTGGCTGCAGAACAACAACGGGCATTTTGTGGGTGACCTGAGCCTGGGTTATTCCTTCAGCAAGCATTACCGCTTCTCCCTGGCAATCAAAAACCTGCTGAATGAAGAATATATGGGCCGACCGGGCGACATCCAGCCCCATCGAAACTTCAGCATCCGATTTACCGGAACCTGGTAGTGTTCACCAACCATTGCAGCAACTCCCACGGACACCATGAGGCTGTTTTTCAAATCACTCCCCTGGTTCCTTAGCCGGTTCCTCCCTTAGTCTGCTCCGTATTAAACTCGCACTAAACTCGCACCAAACTCGGACTAAATTCGCACCAAATTCGCGAATTCGCGAATTTGGTGCGAATTTAATACGAATATGCTGCGAATTTGATGCGAGTTTGGTCAAACCAGGAAGAAAGCATGGTTTATCCCACATTCTCACATTTTCTAATTTTCTAATTATCTAATTTCCAATTTTCCAATTTTCCAATTTTCCAATTTTCTAATTTTCTAATTTTCTAATTATCCAATTGTCTAATTTTCTAATTGTCTAATTGTCTAATTGTCCAATTGTCTGATTATCCAATTGTCATTACCTTTGCACCTATGAATAAAAAACCGCGTGTTGCAGTTATGCTTTCGGGAGGTGTAGACAGTTCAGTTGCAGCCAGCCTTCTGAAGCAGCAGGGTTACGAGGTGCTGGGGGTTTTCATGAAAAACTGGCATGATGACTCGGTGACCCTGAACAATGAATGCCCATGGGTTGAGGACAGCACCGATGCCATGATGGTGGCTGAGAAGCTGGGCATCCCGTATTTTGTGTATGATTTTAGTGAAGAGTACAAAAAGCGAATCGTAGATTATATGTTCGCCGAATACCAGGCCGGGCGCACCCCAAATCCTGATGTCTTATGCAACCGCGAGATCAAGTTTGATGTTTTTCTGAAGGCTGCCGAAAAGTTGCAGGCCGATATGGTTGCCACAGGCCATTATTGCCAGAAGGGCAGCATTTTAAAGGATGGCCAGACGCTTTTCCGTTTGCTTGCGGGGGCCGATCCCAACAAGGATCAGAGCTACTTCCTTTGCCAGCTTAGCCAGCAGCAACTCGCGAAGGTGCTCTTTCCCATAGGCCATATGCAGAAATCAGAGGTACGTGAAATGGCCCTGAAGCAGCAACTTGTGACTGCTGAAAAAAAAGACAGCCAGGGTCTTTGTTTTGTAGGCAAGGTAAGGCTTCCCGACTTTCTGCAGCAACAGCTGAAGCCCAGAAAGGGCGATATCATCATGATCCCCGAAGAGCTTGAAACACTGCGTCTGCCCCGGATGCCGGATACTGACGAGCTTCCCCTGGCAACAGAAGAGATCCTGCAGGACATCTGCCGTCATCCGGATTTCAGCCCTGAACAGGGCAAAGTGGTTGGCAGCCACAATGGTGCTCATTACTTCACCATTGGGCAAAGAAAGGGACTGAATGTTGGAGGGATGCCCAAAGGTGTATTTGTTATAGGAACCAACACCAGGCAGAACCTTATTTATACCGGATTGGGGGAAGACCATCCCGGGCTGATGCGCCCTGGGCTTATGGTTCAACGGCAGGATGTACACTGGATCCGAAAGGATCTTGCCCTGCAGCCCGGACAGTGGGCCCGCTATCAGGCCCGCATCAGGTACCGCCAGCCCCTGAGCATGGCTACCCTGATTATGCGCGATGATAAACTTTATGTGATCTTCGACAAACTTCAGAAGGGAATTGCCGCCGGACAATTCGTAGCATGGTACCAGGGTGAAGAATGCATCGGATCGGGAACTATCAGCTAAAACACTTTTTTTACCCGCCGGGTAACTTTTTCCTTCCGCTAAACGTCATAGCCAGAAATTTAGTAACTTTAATAGGGTTGCTTTTTAAAATCTACGGTTATGTTTATTAATCTCCTGAAGCACAGCTTCCGGGCTCTGAAAAAACAAAAAACCTTTGTCATCATCAATGTCACAGGTTTGGCTATCGGGCTTGCCGCAAGCCTGATGATTGCCCTTTACATCATCCATGAACTTAGTTATGACAACTATCACCAGAACAAAGATCATATCTACAAGCTGATCCTTCACGGGCGCATTGGCGGCCAGGAGCTTCAGGTTACCAGCACTGCCGCCCCCATCGGGCCAACCATATCCAGGGAATTTCCTGAAGTCAGCGCTTTTCTCCGACTAAATCCCTGGGGAGAAACCATTATCAAAAAAGGGGATATTGCCTTTACCGAAGACCACTACATTGAGGCCGACTCCAGCTTTTTTGATTTTTTTTCCATCCCCCTGCTGCGGGGAAACAAACAAAACGTCCTTTCCCAGCCATACACTGTGGTTCTTAGTGAAAGTACAGCCCTTAAGATATTTGGAGAAGAGGACCCGATTGATCAAATGATCCGCATAGGCACCTCTTCCTCCATGCACCGGGTTACCGGCATCATGCAGGATATTCCTGCCAATACCCACTTTGAGGCCAATATGGTGGGATCTTTCTCCAGCAACCCGCGATCGACCGATAATGAATGGCTTGCCAACAGCTTTCATACTTATTTAATTCTTCATCCACAAAGCCTGCCTGAAGAAGTAGATGCCCGCTTTCATGACCTGATGGTCAGGTATGTTGGCCCGCAGATCCAGCATTCCCTGGGCATCAGCTTCCAGGAATTTCTTGCGGCAGGAAACCAGTACGGGCTGCTTCTTCAACCCCTGCGAGATATCAGGATCAATCCAGCTATTGAAGGGACCATGGTCAGGGCCACCGACCCCAGATACTTCTGGATCTTTGGCAGCATCGGGCTTCTGATCCTGGTGATTGCCTCCATCAACTTCATGAATCTTTCCACTGCACAGGCAACCAAACGTGCCCGTGAGGTGGGTATCAAAAAAGTAAGTGGCTCAACCCGCAGGATGCTTATCTGGCAATTCATACTGGAAACAGTTATCCTATCATTGCTGGCTTTACTTATAGCATTAATAATTGTTGAAGCAACCATGCCCTTGTTCAACCAGATGCTGGATATGAACCTGAACCTAAGCAGCATCCGCAACTGGCAATTCTTGGCAATAACATTGTCAGCGGCAGCTGTTATAGGCATTCTTGCCGGAAGCTATCCAGCATTTTATATGTCATCATTTAATCCAATAGAAGTTTTAAAAAGCAAGACCCCCCGGGGGCGGGGGAACATCAGTCTTCGCAGTGCCCTGACAGTGCTTCAGTTTTCCATTTCCATCATCCTGATCATAGGCACCCTGGTCATGCACCGGCAGATCAGGTACATGCTGGCCAGGGACCTGGGCTTTGACAAGGAAAACATCATGGTGATACGCCGCCCTGAAGCCCTGCAGGGACAGGTAGCTTCTTTCAAGCAGGAACTCATGCATCTGCCCGGGGTAATGGCCGTGTCGGCATCTACGGCCGTCCCTGGCCGCAATAACAACACCAATGGCTACGTGATGCGCGGGCGCCCCGAAGAAACCTTCCTGATTCAATCAAACTGGGTTGATTATGACTTTCTTGAAACATATGGCCTGAAGCTTAGCCAGGGCAGGTTCTTTGACAGGAAAATGCTGACAGATCACGATGCCTGCCTTCTGAATGAGATAGCCATCAATAATTTTAACATTGACAAGCCTTTCGAGGCCAGGCTACAGGATGGAAACCCCGATGATAAAAGGACTCTGGCTGTTATCGGGGTTGTCAACGATTTTCATTATGAATCCCTGCGCCATGAAATAAGGCCCTACATACTTCGCTTCCGGGAGGATGATGTCCAATGGGGATATATCAGTATTCGTCTTGAAGCAGGCATCTCGCCTTCCACTATCCAGGCCATAGAACGAGTTTGGTCTTCCTTTGCGGCAACCGATCCCATGTTATTTTTCTTTATGGATCAGGATGTGCAAAGGCAATATATACAGGAGCGCCAAAATGCCAGCATGTCGGTTACTTTCACAATTCTTGCAATCATCATCGCTACATTGGGCTTGTACGGTCTCATGTCGTTTGCCGTAGGCCAGCGCATCAAGGAGATCGGGGTACGCAAGACATTCGGGGCTTCCGTTTCCGACATATGGTTGATGATCTGCCGGGAGATATTCATCCTGGTTGTCATAGCCAACCTGATTGCCTGGCCGGTGGTGTATTGGGTTGCCGGCAACTGGCTTGCCAATTATCATTATCGCATCAGCTTAAGCCCGGGTGATTTTTTAGCCGGGTTTGCCATTGCAGCCATCATCGCCCTGATCACCATCAGCTACCGCACCATCCGCACGGCCATGATGAACCCTTCGGTGTCGCTGCGTTATGAATAACAGGATCAACAGGCTGGCAGAATTACCCCCAAGGGTTATAACTTCCTGACCTTCAGAGGGCAAGGACCCTAAGGATACTAACCTCCTGACCTTCAGAGGGCAAGGACCTAAGGGTTCTAACTTCCTGACCTTCAGAAGGCAATAGAACAGGAAGCCTAAGGACTATAACCTCCTGACCTTCAACGAGCAAGAACCCTAAGGTTCTAACATCCTGACGAGTAATAACCCTAATGATTCTAACCCCCTCATCATCAAGCAGTAAAACCCCAAGGTTTCTAAAAAATAGAGGCCCGTGGCCTCTTTTTACTTAGTCATTCCTGTGATCAGGCGTTTATTCATTCATACCTCAGGGAAATGGAAGGGTTCATGCTGGCGGCTTTCAGGGCATGGTAACTAATGGTGGCAATGGCTATTACGGCCGCAATGAGCAAACCGGCAATAAAATCGCCCGCGTTCAGGCTGCTGCGGTAATGGAAGTTCTGCAACCAGTTTGATCCCACATAATATACCACCGGGAAAGCTATGGCTGTTGAAATGGCAACCAGCATAAATACCTCGCGGCTAATCATGAGCCAAATCCTGGATTTTGAGGCCCCGAAGGTTTTTCTCACCCCGATTTCCCGTGTACGGTGGGCGATAGTAAACGACATCAGGCCATACAAACCCAGTGAGGCAATAATAATGGCCAGCACGGTGAAAATGATGGAAAGGGCTGCATTCTGCCTTTCCTGTTCATAAAGCCTTTGCAGATCCTGGTCCAGGAAGAAATAGGGCAAGGGCTCGCCCCCGGTGAAGGATTTCCACACCTTATCAATCTCGTTGATTATCAGCTGCGAGCCCCCCCTGGCCAGGCGGATGCTTACATACCCCCAATGACGTCCATCGCCTTTGAACAAAAGCATGCAAGGCTCAATTTCCTGGCGAAGCGATTCAAAATGATAATCATGCATTACCCCGATTACAGGCAATACCGCTCTTTCTCCCGATTGATCGGTAGTGGATAAAAAGCGCAGCTCCTCGTAATCATCAATCATAAAGTTGCGCAGGGCCTTTTCGTTAACCAGCACGGCCGTCTGGTCGGTTTGCATCCGGGGATCAAAAAACCTTCCCTGGCTCAGACGAATGCCATAAGTCTCCAGGAAATCATAATCAACCCATGTTGTTTGCAGCAGAAAACTCTCCCCCGGCCTGGTGTTGATACCAAAACCCATGTTGTTGTTGCTTCTGCCGGGAACGGCCGTTGAGGCCGAAACAGATACCACTTCAGGTATTTGCAGCAACTCCTGTTTAAAACTCTCCACCTGGGCTCCCAGGGCTTCTGCCCGGCTTAAAACCATTACCTTATCGGAGTCAAACCCCAAATCTTTGGAAAGCATATAATGAATCTGCCGGTACATGACCAGGGTTCCGATGATCAGGATGATTGAAATTCCCAGCTGAAGCACGGTTAAACCACTTCTGAGAAAATGGCTTCCCCGGGAACCGGAGGCCTTGCCTTTTAGCACCTCATTGGGGTCAAAACGGGATAAATAAAATGCAGGATAGCTTCCTGACAGAATCCCGATGACAATAACCGCCAGCAGGAATACCGGGAAAAGATAAATCCAGTTTGCAGTCCAAAGGCTTAGTTGCAGGCCCAGTACCTGGTTTATCCAGGGCAGGATCAATTCGGCCAATCCAATGGAAAGCATCATTGCCAGAAGCGAAAGCATAATGGTTTCGAGCAGAAACTGGCCCACCAGTAGCTCCCGCGTAGAGCCGCTTACCTTTTTGATGCCTACTTCCCTGGCACGTTTTGTGGACTGGGCCGTGGAAAGGTTCATGAAGTTGATGGCGGCAATCACCAGTATCAGCAGCCCGATACTTCCAAAAATCCAGAAATACCTGGGGTCGGTTGCCTGGAACATCCCGTTCTGAATATCGGGGTTTATTTTTAGCCGGTGCAGGGGCTCAAGATACATATCGTAGCGGTTGCCCATGGCAAAAAAGTTTTCAATATCCAGGTTCAGGAACATCTGCACCTCGGGGGTAACATAACGGTGAAGCATCTCGGTAACCCGGGTTTGCACCCCGGCAAGATCGGCATCCGGACGAAGCTTCACATAGGTATGAAAACTGTTGTTCAGCCAGACGGGGTCTCTGTGGCGGGGATTGCTGTAAAAAGAACCCAGTATGTTGGCCTTGAAATGCGTATTGAAAGGAATATCTTCCATAATACCCGTGATGCGGTGATGGTTTGGAGTGGTGCCAATTTTCAGCATCTTGCCTATGGGGTCTTCTCCGGGGAATATCTTTTCGGCTGAAGATTTGCTAAGCACCGCCGAAAAGGGTTCTGCCAGTACTTTAGCAGGATCTCCTTCCAGCAAACGGATGCTGAAGAAATTAAAGAAGTTGGAATCAGCTTCCACATAACGCGTTTCGGTAAAAACTTTTTCATCAAACCTTATCACGGTCTCTCCCCAGGGGTTCATCCGCAGGAAGCTTTCTACCTCAGGGAATTCCTTGAGCATGGCGGGTCCCACGGGAGCAGAAGTATAGGCACTAAGAATTTCCTGCCCGCTGATAAATCCATCCAGGGTTACAGAATAGATCCTGTTGCCATCGCTGTGGTAACGATCGTAGCTTAACTCATTGATGATATATAGGCCAATGACCAGGCTCACAGTCAGCCCGATAGCCAATCCGAAAATATTTATGGCAACATAGGCCTTCTGCTTTCTTAAAGCCCTGAAGCTGTGCTTCAACAAATTAATGAACATGGGTTAAAGGGTTTGGGTTTCCAATATGTCATCCAAACACATGCCACGCCATGTATCATCCTCTGCTACAACACAATAGCTGTTTTTTTTCAAACCTACAACCTCTATAATGTCCGCTTTTGATACAGTTTTTGTTTCAAAAACGGACAGTTTTTTGCAGCAGTAACTATATCCTCCTGAGATAGATAGCCAGTGCCATGATGGCTTTTATTATCAAAAACAGGAAGGTAAGGAAAAAGATAATGGCGGCTCCGGAAGGAATATCAAAATACCATGCCAGGAACAATCCGGAAATGGATCCTGCAGCCCCAAAGAAAGCGGCCAGGGGAATGATCCTTGCAAAATCACGGGTGAACAGCATGGCGGTTATCTGTGGTATTGTAAAAAGGCTCAACACCAGGATGATTCCCACCGAGCGGATGCTGATCACTATTGAAAGGGCGATGATTACAGCCATTGCATACCGGAAGAAAGTGACCGGAATACCCATGATCCTTGAGAATTCGGGGTCGAAAGCCGTATACAATACCGGCCTGAAAAAAATTGTGAAAAACAGCCCCACGAACAAACTGAAGCCCAGCAAGAGGTACAACTCGCTGCTGCCAACCGATAATATGCTACCAAACAGGAAGCTCATCAGGTTGGGAGTATAGCCGGGGGTCATGAATACGAAGATGATACCCAGGGCCATTCCCAGCGACCAGAGGATGGCAATGGCGCTGTCCTCACGCACCTTTCCCCTGGCTGATATCCATTCGATGCCCAATGCTGAAAGCACGGCAAAGATGGCAGCCCCGGCAATGGGGTTTAATCCCATGAAATAGGCAAGCCCTATACCCCCGAAGGAAGCATGGGTAATACCCCCGCTGATGAATACAATCTTTCGCGAAACAACGTAGGTACCTACCATGGCAGCCATCACACTGGTAAGAAAAGCTGCTGCCAGGGCATTGCGGAAAAACGTGTATTCCAGTACTGAAAAAAACTCACTCATGGGTATGATCTTTTAAAACACGATGGGGTACCGGGCCATGGGCAATAATATCTACCGGGCAGTTATACACTTTCAGCAGGTCTTCGGTAAGCTGGTTGGAAGGATGATAATGCAGGTTGCCGTTTACGCAGGCTATTGATTTCACCATCCGTGATACCGTGCCGATATCGTGGGAAATCAGCAGAATGGCCATTTTCTTATTTAGTTCATGCAGCCATCCATAAAGCTCCTGTTCGAATTTTTTATCTACAAAGGTATTTGGTTCATCCAGTATCAACAGTTGGGGATGGTTGATCAGGGCCCGGCTAAGCAAAGCTTTCTGCAGTTGTCCACCGGAGAGTTCTCCAATAGGGCGTTGGGCCAGGGGGGTAAGGCCTGCTTCATCAAGCATCAGCTCCACCTGGCTTCGCTGCTGGCGGTTCAGGTGGGGGTACCAGTTGCTGGCAGGCTTCAGCCCGGAGCCAACCAGCTCCCTGACGGTGATTGGGAATGTTTTATCAATCTGTGACACCTGGGGAAGATAACCCATTGGTGGTTTCCCCCGGGGGAAGCTGATCCTGCCCCTGAACAAAGGCAACAGCCCCAGTATGGTGCGCACCAGGGTAGTCTTTCCGCCTCCGTTGGGGCCAATCACCCCTATGAAGTCCTGGGGATACACCTCAAGGTCCACATCCCTTAAAACAGTTTGTGAAAGATAGCCGGTGGCAACATTTTGCAGGATCAGCAGGGGGGCATTCATCGCATGTACTGGTTAAAGATCTCCATCAAATGGTTCATGTTCCGGGGCCAGTTGTATTCCAGGGGGTTTATCTGGATGATCTGGGCACCTGTTTCGCGGCTTACAAGGCTGGCATTGCGCTGATCGTACTCGGCCTGGATAAAGATCACCCGTATTGTCTCATCCCGCGCTGCCTGGATGAGCCTGCCCAATTGCCCGGGCCCGGGCTCCTTGCCTTCATGCTCGATGGAGATTTGCTCCAGGCCGTAATCCCTGGCCAGGTATGTAAGGGCAGGATGAAAGATCATGAACCGCTTTCTTTGCAACTCACGCGTGAGCTGATCCATCTGCTTGTCAATTTCAAGAACTTGCTGAAAAAGGGCCGGGTAATTGCTCTCTACCTGCTGCTGCAAATGGGGATAGGCCTCCAACAAACCATCACGCATCACAGGCAGCAGCGAAAGCATTACCCTGGGCGACATCCAGATGTGGGGGTCAATGCCGCCTTCATGAACATGATCGCCATGGTCAATTACCCCACGGATCAGCTCAACATGCCGGGTGAGGTCAAGCACCTGCATGCGCGGGTTCAACTCCTGCAGCCTGTCAATAAAGGCATACTCATAACCCAGTGACCCGATACGAAGATACATCTCCGAATCCGACAACTTCTGCATCTGCCTGGTGGTGGGCGAATATGTACCATGGCTTGCTCCGTGGGGAATCATTACATTCACCTCAAGGTTCTCCCCGCTTAGCTGATCCACAAAATATTGAAGCGGAAGGATACTCACCGAGATCACCGGTTCTTTTCCGGAAGAAAGCCGTTGGCTGCAGCCTCCCCCTGCCATAAGCAGGATCAGGAACAGAAGAATGATCATTTTGGATAAAGGGCCTGACATAGAATTTGGTTTTTATTGTTAATAATTTCCGGTTTTATTTGCTGTTACATTTCCCGCATATGCCCTCCAGCACCACCTGGGCCGAATTCACCTGGTAACCCTCCGGAAGTTGCCCTGTATTGATCAGCTGAACCGACAAACAGGACATCTGCTGGCAGACCGTGCAGAAAAAATGTGGATGATCATCCCCATGCTTCCTGGCTGCAAGTTTATATTTCACCTGCTGATCGTCCATGATGATCTTGTGCACCAGCCCATGACCGCTCAACACTTTCAGCGTGCGGTAAATGGTTACCCTGTCGGCCTGTGCGTCCAGGCCCTTTTCAATCTCCTTGCGGGTAAGGGCAGTACCTGGCCCCCAGAGAAGGCCCAGCACCTGCCTGCGGATCAATGTTGCAGCAAGATTTACTCCTTTCAGCAATGCATCAATATGTTCAGCATTTGCAACCATGTTGCAAATATAATAAAAAAAGATTTAATCGTAATAAAAATGCAAATAATGGGCCAACAAGGTGATTCAGTAGGTGTTGGCCAATCCTTTTATGACTTTGTGTGATGGGGGGTGATCAATTCTGCTGCAAAGCCATCAAACAATCTTCCAGGTATTCGTACAGCGAGAATCGTTCCTGATGCCGGCTAATAGGTATCATTTCAAGCTTATCGATCAAATGGGCAAATGGCAGCACCTGCGAATGGACCTTATCCGCAAAAAGTTGCTGCCGTTGCCGGGCTGTGCGCCCGTCTTTGGCATGCATGCCCTGCAGATCGTAAAGGTTGGCAATGCTGTCGGCCACCTTGATGGCCTGGGGGTAAATGTTGCCCAACTGATCCGAGCAGGATTGGATCTTCTGAAAAAGCAGCCTGTCCTTTTCCACCGAGTCACGTATATCGGGGCCTGAAACACTGTAGACATACCATGCCAGGTGGGGCATGATGGCAAACAGCTCGTTGAGCACCCGGATCTTGTCGGAGGCATCTTCCACTGCATCGTGCAAAATGCCTGAAAGGATGATCTCCCGGGGGAAGCCCAAACGGGCAAGAATAAAACCAACCGACAGCACATGAGCCAGGGTGGAATGACCCGACTCACGAAACTCCTCATGGTGCCGGTTCATGGCATACATGATCACCTGTTTCAGCAAAAGGGTATCGCTGCGCAGAAAATGATGGGCGGGCAATCCACGCCTGAAATGCACCTTTTTGTTTGCTTTCAGCATCAGCAAACTGATCTGCCGCCCCAGCTCCTTTGCCCTGGAATCGTCAGTATGACCCGCCACCAGCAAATGCACCTCTTCAAGACCCCGGTCAAGCGCCTGGGCCGTTGACAATTGAAGCGAAAGGGTTTGTGTCAGCGTAAGGGTCTGCCTCATAAACCTCCTGATTTACCGATGCAATTCATCCTTTTCATTCTTTCAGGCCAGGGTTGATGAGCCTCCGCAATTGCCCGTATTCCGAACCTGATTATCTTTTAAATATTCATTTATCTACCACCTGCCCGGGGTATTGGTAAATACCCTGCAGCGTTCATGAAAATAGCGGAAATAATAAAAAAGCTGGTGGTTGATCTCCAGGCCGTAATCGACCGTGGGATCGTAATTGATATAGGTACTCATGTTACAGCCCCTGCGCATAGGACCAGGAATGGCTGCATTCCACTGGTTCACAAGAATCTCGTTCCAGTTTTTCAGGTATTCAGGGCTATAGAAGCTGCTTGGCCTGGCTTCCCTGAAATACCAGCTGTGAAATTCCGGATCAATGATAATCAACTCATATTCCTCCGACTCATTGGTATTGATATTCAGGGTATCGGGCTGCTGCCCGTGCAAGGCAAGAACTCCTGCCAGTCCCATCAACAGAAAAAATACATACAGCTTTTTCATAACAAGCAATTTTTTACATCACAAGTTAATCAAAAAATGAGAATAAAAGAATTAAGAAGCAATGAATCTGCAGGGAGGGCCACCAGGGTTGT
>OBJA01000350.1_pt1 | contig 42042 bp, 36 predicted proteins | sample 1519751 | NCBI WGS metagenome assembly OBJA01 (sample SAMEA3881238, study PRJEB22517) | soil metagenome | biome: lake sediment; feature: soda lake sediment; material: sediment, water from around vicinity | place: India | collected 2013-12-23 | depth 3 m
CACCGTCCCCCAGCATCGCCCGTTTTCCGTTACCTGGCCGCCTTTCATGATTCACAGGAAGAGACACGGCGGGTGCGGGATCAGCTTTTATCCCTGCGCCCAATGAGTATTTGCAGGCATTGGGGCGTGTCAACCAGGAGATGGTCGCGTTTGTCCAGAGCCGCAATGTCCAGCGCGAAGCGACCCTCGTATGGACGCCACCCTGGTAAGCAGTGACAAGCCTCAGGCTCTGTGGTGCTACGATGGTTATCGCGCCTATCAACCGTTGAGCGTTCACTGGTTCGAGCAGGATCTGGTGAATTTCGCGACGGCAATGTTCTCGCTGGCTATCAACAATTGCGGTTGTTGCAGGAAACGTTGAAACCTCTTTCTTGGGGGATAGACATGGTGATGCTCCGTTCTGGCACTGCCGGATATCAGCAGGAGTTACTGCATTATTGTACCGAAGGGCGCAACGACCGTTTTGGCACTATCGAGTTTGTTATAGGCGCCAACGTGAGCCAAAGTTTTCGGCAAGCCGTTTGTGAAGTGGAAGAAGACAACTGGTATCCGATCCTGCGCACCGATGCGGACGGTCGCGAATATGAAACAGGACAGCAATGGGTCGAAGTGTGTTACGTTCCCAGTTGGGCAGGGATGAGCAAAGACGGCCCTGGTTATCGTTGTCTTGCCACCCGCAAGCGGCTCCACAACCAAATGGAGATACTTGGCTGTGAAACCGCCGCCGATCCCGAGCAGATGCAAGCTCAAAGTGGTGAGCGCTATAAAATCTATGGGATTGTCACCAACCGGGATCTCCCTGGCAATGAGCTGATCCGGTGGTATCGAGAGCGCTGCGGCAAAAGTGAAGAAGTCCACGCCGTCATGAAAGACGATCTGTCCGGCGGAAAACTCCCTTCAGGAGATTTTGAGGGAAATGCCGCATGGTGGGGGATCATGCTTCTGGCGCTCAACTTAAGCGCCGCGATGAAACGCTTGGTCTTGCCAGCGAGTTGGAGACGTAAACGGTTAAAGGCCGTTAGATTCGGACTGATCAATCTTGCCGGACAGGTTCGGGAGCGTTCACGTCAGTTCTACGTTCTCGTCAGTCCCAAGCAGCTGGCCCTGAGTCTGTTGCTACAAGTCCGTGAGCGGATCATTGATCTGGCACGGGGAGCACCGAAAGTCATTGTCGTTGGCAACTAAATCAGAGCAAAAAGAGAAAAAAGAACCCCAGAAGAAGGCTTTATGTCCGAAGTGCGCCCAGAGCGGCCCTGGGAAGGCCGGTTTTTTCTAAATTTAACGTTTACACCCTGTCATAACGTAAAAACAAGGTAAGGGCAGGAAAAAATTTCTTAAAAATGTCGTTGTGTCTCTCTGTGCTTTTTCATGTGGCGGATTTGGGTGCATCATCGACTGGTGGATGGGCGTGGCTTTCGCTTGTTTAAAGTGATAAACGACTTCAACCGTGAAGGGGTGGGCATTGAGGTCGATTTCTCACTGTCAGCTGAGCGGGTGATCCGCTCCCAGCCCTGGAGCAGATCATCGAATGACTCGGAATGCCGGCAGCACTACGTTGTGACAACGGCCCGGAATACATCAGCACACACTTAGGGGGTAGGCCGTGCACCACGGCATTCGTCTGGAGCATCCAGCCAGGCAAGCACAGTAGAGTGTCGACGTCGAGCGCTACAACCGCATCGTGAGTTGCGACTGGCTTGGAAAGTATCTATTTCCACAATTGCCGAGGGGCAGGAATTTGCCACTCGATGGCTTACGACGAACTATGAACACCCGAGTATGGCGCTGGATGGCATCACCCCAAAACAGAAGTTGGCCCACGTGGCCTAGGCTCTACTTCTGGGCACTGCTGAAAATGGGGGGGATTGCCAATATATTTTAAGCTGAGTTTAATAAATTATCAGACGGATAAAACTATGAAAATTATATCTCTCGGGGAAAAGGTGCGTCGGGAAGCGTTCTGGATAAAAGACTATTTATTTGGATCTTATGTGAGAAATAATTATGACGATATCGATTATATTTTGAGTAGAAATGACAATTTCGAAGAAAGAAAATCAAGATACCTCGATAATATTCTGAAACATGCTATCAGTACGACAGCGTTTTACAGAGATATTTCATTTTCATTGGATGCTTTTCCAGTTATCGATAAAAGTACTATTATCGATAACTACAACCAAATGATTAGCCAGTCGATATGGAAAGAAAAGACTACTATCCGAATGACAAGTGGTTCAACAGGTACACCCTTAAAAGTCATGCAAGATACTAGAAAAAGAAAAAGGGTGCATGCTGAGTTAAAGTATTTCGGAGATAAGTGTGGCTATCTGAGCCATGAAAAAATGGCATATCTTAAGGTTTGGAATACTGGAAAAAAAAATGTTATTACTTCATACCTTCAAAATATTTTTTGCTACGAAATATCAAACCTAGACAACAATAGTATAGGCTTTATACTAGATGACATGAAAGAAAAAGGAATCAAAGTCATCTTGTCTTATGCTAGCACTTTAGATGCAATAGCTCGTTTCGTAGATCAAGAAAATCATATAAATCTGAGTGTTCATTCAATAATAGGAATATCAGAGTCATTGAGTGAGCCTACACGAATCTCACTGTCGAAAGCGTTTAAACACGCGAAAATAGTATCCAGGTACTCAAATAATGAGAACGGCATTTTGGCACAAGATACTGGTGCAAATACCGATTTCCTTATTAACGACGCATCATATTTTATCGAAATCTTGGACATAAATTCAGATAAAAGATTTCCTTTCGGGGAAATCGGAAGAATTGTTGTAACAGATCTTTTTAATTACGCGCTCCCTATAATACGTTATGATACCGGCGATATTGGGTCAATGGTCGAGAATGATAGAGGGCAAGTTTTCCTTAATCAGCTTTTTGGTAGAAAAGTAGACACTCTATTCAACACAAGTGGGAAAATGATATCACCACATGCAATAACAAATATTATGTGGGGGAAATTCTGGATAAAGCAGTACCAGCTGATCCAAAAATCTAAAACAGATTATTTACTAATATTAAATGTTGAAGCAAATGTAAAAACTGAAAATCTTGATAGCCAATTAAGACAGATCCTTGGCTATGATGCGAATATAATGTACGAGAGTGTAGATGTGATCCCAGTCTTGAGCTCGGGAAAAAGAAGGTCAATCATATCAGAATTATAGTGTGAGGATAATCCCCCAACATAGCAGTTCTCAGAAGTCAGAGCCTGGGCCATGAGGACAAACTTCAGTGTTGGGGGATTACCGCACTTAGGCCATGACAGTCACTGAGTTTTGCTGTTTTTAAAGTTTTTTAAACTCGCAATCTTGGCAATATATTTGTTATCGTTAAAAAGCAAATTATTAAAAAAATTGTGCTTATATGTTCGGTTATCAAGTTCCTTGTCATCGACAGAAATCAATATGCTTAATTCGTGCTGAATAAAATATTTCCAAGACTTAAGAGCGATAGTTTTTTTTGTGAAGATCACTGTTGGAACACCTATTTTTCTCGTCTGAGGTGGCTGTGTCCAGAAAAAATCACCATTGGCTATGTTTATAGGGCTGAATAGAAAATCACCGAGCGAATAAAAGATTAGACCATCACCCCATGTTTCATAGCCCAATTGTATATGACTTTGTCCACCGTATACTAAGCTTGCACCTTCCTCAATAAACTTTCGAGCCAGATATCTATGCTCGATAGGTGGTTCATAGTGAATATCACGTCCCCAGTGACAACTGACTATGATGTGATCAACCTTGTTTTTAAGTTCATGAATATCGCGTATAACATTTTGTTCATGTAGCTCGTTAACATGAACACCTGAATTTGATGGTAGGCTTAGATAATCAATGGCTTCTGTTCCTATATAGTTTAATAGTGCCACGGTAACACCATCACGTGATACTACGAAAGGCATTTGTGCCTCTTCTTTAGTAAATCCAAATCCGCAGTATGAAATATTTTTTCTAGTAAGAAATTCTATTGTTTGTAACACACCTGAGTAGCCAGCGTCATAAATATGATTGTTGGCTAACGTTACAATGTTTAGCTGTAGAGGAGATATGAGATCAGCTGCTTCAGGGGTTGTTGTTAAGAGATATTTTTTTCTTGTATTGAGCTCGCCATTGCCAATTAGAGGGGTTTCCCAATTACCTATTCGAATGTGGCAAGGCTCTAGTTGTCTTTCGATATCTGCCAAATTATTTCGTACAGCGATATGGTTGGTTGGGATGCAATATAAGCCTGATAAGCTTATATCGCCAAAAAATTGTATTGTCAACATTGTTATTACCCTATGTGTAGCGGAGCCGGTTCTTTGGCCACAAGTTAAGGTTACGCCGCATGACGGATTTCATGGGGCGATCTGAAGCCGTTTTTCTCAACACGCCATTCGTTGTTATAGAGATCAACAAAGGATCTCACGGCTTCGCGAACATCATCAACGGTGCGGAATATTTGGCCATAAATGGCCTGCTCTTTCAAGGTTCGGTTGAAGCGTTCGGCGACTCCGTTGGTTTGAGGCTCGGCAACGAAGGCAAAGCTGGGTGTGATGCCCCAGAACTTGATCTGTTGTTGAAAGTGGTCTGAGAGATACTGGGTCCCATGATCCATGCGCAGGGATAGCCCCCGAGCAATTCCTTTTTCTACACTGCCATAAAGGCGGGTTAAGGCCATGGACAGCGGTTGGAGGGCAGCGTAGCGGTCACCGGTCTTGCACACATGCCAGCCGACACATTCGGCGTTCCAATGCTCCACGGCGGTAAAGACCCAGACCCAGCCTTCATCAAGAGTGAAGACGCGGGTGCCATCGGTGCCCCACATCAGGTTGGGCAGCAGAGTGATAATCTTGCCGTCATGCTCCTTGGCAGTCTTGGGTCGTCCCCGGTGTGGTGACAGAAGATGATTCTCACGCATGACTCGCAACACCCGTTTGCGGGGAACGCGGTGACCATCACGAAAACGTAGCCGCCCCCAAACCTTGCGGTGGCCCTCACCGGTAAAAGGTGTGGTCGCCAGATCGTGACGGATCAACACCAACAAGTCCTCGTCACTGATCAATGGGCGTGGCCCACGACGCTTCGGAACTGGTGATGGCAGCGCACGCAAGGCAGAATAGAACGAGGAGCGGGCCTGCTCCCATACAGCACAAACGCGCTGAACACCGTAAGGCTTTTCGGCACCAGGGGAGATCGTCCTGCTCATTTCGACGACCTCCGTTTGGCTAAAGGGCCGGGTTTTTTAACCCGTTCCCACAGCAACTCGTTTTCCATGGTCAATTCGCCGATTCGACGCATGGCCTGGTTAAGTTCTGCTTGCACAGGGTCCGCTTGGCGCTTTTTCAGCGACTCATCGATCCCGGCCAGCGCTTTTTCCCGCCACTGCTCAAGGCGGTAGATTTCAATATTCAGTTCGCGAGACAGAGCATCAACTGATTCGCCTCGCAGCAAACGCAAGACCACTTCGCGCTTACGGGAAGCACTCCAGCGCTGACCTTCAGCCAACGGTCCTGCAACGGTTTCACTTTTGTTGTTTGTTGTCATTTTAATCTCCTTGGACACGGGAATTTACCCCAATTCAGTGTCCAGGAAAACTGGTGCCGCTATAGTTATTACCCTGTGCGCATATGAGAAAAAATTCATATTGCATGTGCATAGTAATAGACACGCAGCGCAAATATATCATAGATGCTATATGCGCTTTGCAAAATTATTACCGAATTAAGTGCCCGATAAATTTTTATGAAAACGAGATTTTGAATTTTTCGCTGCAAGACAAAGAAGATTGTAAAAGTTTTCAGTTCTCGATTGGCCTAAATATCTAATCCAATCATGTTGCTCAGCTACAATCATCCGATGTGTTTCTTCGTTTAACAATGCTTTTATTGCAAGTTCGATGAATTCGTTGATTTGATTATCTTTAAATACTAGGTGTGATGGCTGCCTACTGGCTATATCTGAGTCACTAAAGCATAAAATAGGGACACCATATCTGCATGCAATTATACTAGAAGCGCTACCACCATAAAAATTTGGTGGACATAGGTACAATTGTGATTTTGAGATTAGCGACTCAAACTCATTTGGTAATAGTCGTGGTAGTACGATGATTCGACGCTTTTTTGCGTAGTGACGAATTAATGGATGAGAGTTTATAAGCGCATTTATATTGCTCGCACCAACCAAATACCATGTACAGGATGAGACATTGTCCAGTATGCTTACTAATGACTGTATGGTTTTCTCCGGCATAGTTTTAAATGCCTGTGCCATTCGATTTCCTGCCATTGTGGAAATCATTACTTGATTATTTTTTGAAAGTTTGTTGTAAATTAGATTTTTCCACCTCGACTCAAATCCGGGCTGTAGCTGGATTCTCACTGGTAAATTATTGTAGACTGTGTTTATTTTATGTTGCGTACTAGCGATAATAAGATCGTTATATTTATCAGCTGGATCAATGTGATTAGTGAATATAAAAACAGAAGGGATAAAGTTGTGAATTACTCTTCTTATTGCAGTACTTTCGTTCCCATAAATTCTTCCACTTGGATAAATAACCACATCAGGGTTTATGTCTATAATTTTTTCTGCCGTTTTGATGATCGTATCTATTCCGATAGAGTCTAGATAGTGTAATTTTATACGTTGAAGATATGTTTCATCGATGATTGAACTGGCGATTTTTTGTACGTAGTATTTGTTTAACTGAGTTTGGTAAGGGATGAAGCCTGATCTCCATTCGTGCAGTTGGTTTTCGTGTGTCGCAATTATGTGAACTTCTGCATCAGCATATTTTGCCAATTCTGCTGCGATCGCGAAAAAATGATAAACGTGACTGTCTTGATGTCCAGCCTTGATACGTTGTGCACATAACGCAATTTTTGTTGGTTTTTCGTTTGGCGTTATTTTTTTTGATTTTTCCTGTACACTTGGAAGTCTTTTCACATAGTTTGCGATTATTGAAATAGAATCGTCGCAGTTTTTAAAAGAATGGTACGAATTGCACGCCGTGGTAATGACTTCAGTCATAAATTTGAGATACCTGAGATCAACATCTTCTTTATATGAGACATTAGCCATTTTCCGCAACAAACCTACACTTAAAGGAAGGTTCGCACGTTCAATTTTTTTATCTGAAATTTTCAAATCGTCGACTAATTGTTTGATTATCTCATTTTCATACATGCTACAAACAATTATTTTATCGTACTGCATATCACTCAGATGCTCAGGAGAGAAAATTGGTTTCCCCAGTATAATTTCTCCTTGCTTTTTTATATCATTATCACAAAATCCGATTATTTCGCACCAACCATTTAATTTGTGAAAGCTGTTGCGACCTGCTGTACTAGCACCAAAAAGAATAACTGATGGCTTTGTTTTCTTTGGAGATATGGCGCTAATAGCCTCGATCAGTATGGCGCTTTCTTCAGATGAAGTGTTAGGCAATAACTGCTTTTTCAGCTTCATTATATAAGGTTTGATCATTTTGTCGTTCAGGACTAATCCTGACTGTACTTTGGCATATGAATTAGTTAAATTTTTCTGCTTTTTTTCAGCAAGAATAACATTTTTAATAGCCTTTTCTTCGTTGTTGATTTGTGCGTATAGTCTAGCTAGCGTTGTTCTCATTATAGGTGTTAATCGCTGAAGTTTATCATCTTTATTGAATAATAGAATTGCCGATTCTACTATTTTATTCTTCGCAGGCTGTGCGGGTATTAATCCCAATTGATCGTATTCTGAGTAGTACGAAGACTTGCTTATCATTGTCATTGCCAGGATCGCATAGCCGTCCGAAATATCTTTATCTTCTGAATATGCTTCGGCAACAAGCCGCTTTGATTCATTTAAATCATTTAGGCAGCGCAAGGTTAGTCGTGATAACAGTAGTTTTCTTTTTGCGCTTAGTTTGTTTTTTTCGTAGTCAAGGTATAAGTACTCATAAGCATTCAATGATTTGCCTTGTCGATTAAAAACCCCGCCAAGGATAGCAAAGCCATCAGTTGCTTCAGGGTGTTCTTTGTAGACGGATTCAACAAGAGAAACTGCGTTTTGCATCGATTCCAGTTCGGCAACAATTTCAGCATATTGAAGCTTCCAGAACCAACTGATTCGATCAAGCTCTACATCCTTTTTCATCAAGTTGTGAGCGCCTGCCCAATAGGAATGGAGTCGGTATAGCCCTCCCAGGCGCGCAAACCCATCCATGAGTTCGGGATCCTCTTTATATGCCTGTTCCACCAATTTGATCGCACCTTCCTCATCGCCGCAGCGCATCACAATCTGGGCGAAATGAATCCGCCATTCGGGGCTCATGTGGTCGACGTTTTCGTCGAGGAGACGGGCATAACCGTGGGCCCAGTTGTCGACCCGGACAGTGATCGAGCCGCAGTTGATATCCTTGATCATGTCCAGCGGTAAATGGGGAAAAAAGCTTTGAAACAGGTAGTGTGCCGCTTCTTTATCGACCAGCTCCGCCAGCACTAGCGGGTCGCGGATTTCTTCCGGCAGGGTGAAAATTTCAATCGGTTTTTCTTTCAGTTGTTCTGCTGTATTGTCAATCACTCTTTACCCCTATTATTATCCGGAATGGTTTTGCCATTGGCTGCGTGTTAAAGACATGTCGGTAAAATACTTGCAGTTCTTTATGTTTTCAGTGGGTTCAAATCCAAGTTTTTTATTGATAGCAACATTAGCCAGGTTGTCTGTCCTGGTGGTGGCTTTGATGACATCAAGTTGCAAGGTGTCAAAACCAAAGATCATCCAGGCCTGTGCTGCTTCATATGCATAACCTTTGCCAAGTTGGTTTGGTTCGCCGATATAACGGCCTGAGATTCCAGCCCAACGACCATCGTTCAGAGGTTGGAAAGAAAGGCTGACACTGCCGATCGGCGTTGTGCTTTCTTTGATTTCAATAATATAATCAATACGTTGTTTGCGCGTTGAAGAGAACCAAGCGAGATGTTCTTTGATCTTCAGGCCATGATGGCGTGTAGTTGCGGACATGTCTGCCACGTGAGGAGAGTTGCGCCATTTCACGACGATAGGGGCGTCTGCCAGGGTCATCGGACGCAGGATCAAGCGACGTGTTTCGAGGGTGGGTAGGGGCATCGGTATAAACATGAGGCTGTTCATCCGGCCATCAGCATATCGGCAACGCGGGCGGCACCTTTGCCATCTACCAGAGATCGGGCACGCTGGCCGATAGCTTTGCGCTTATTCGGGCTGTTGATCAGGGTTGTAACAACTGAAACGAGGACTTCCGTTGGTTTTTCTATCATGTTGCCCACTAGAATGGCGGCCTTGTGTTCATGCCATCCCTGCGCCTGGTAACGTTGATTCTCCGCAGTACACAACAGAATCATCGGCAGCCCGCAGCTTGCAACTTCAAAGGTGCTGATACCTCCACTGATAACGGCGAGATCGCATCCGGCGAAGATGTCAGCAATATTGTCGGGATCAATATGGGCTTCAATGCGACTGTTGCCAAATTCGTTGCAGAGATCATTGATTTGGCTGTTATAGGGATTGGCTTTGCCACTGACAAGAACAAATGTCACTTCCTGTGCAACTGTGGGCAACAAGGTAGACAGGGCAAACTTTAATGCCCCCTGGTCATCGCCGCCACCAAATGTCAAAAGGATTCGCTGCACCTGTGGTCGATAAGCGGGAGAGTGAGCATGGCTGACAAATTCCTGACGCAACAGGGTGTAGCGGGGGCCATACAAGAAGACTGTGTCAGAATCATGACATGTGGCCGGGGGGGGATGCTCTACGTGAGGGCTTGCACATAAAATCCATGTAGCACAGGGGGATATGGGAAATGTTTCTTCAAATTTCAGAAACTTCAGGCCTGCTTGACATAATTGCTGCTGGTAGGTCTGGTTTATTCTGTAATCATCAAGAATCAGGGCCTTGGCGTTGTGTTTTGTTGCAAGGTGAATCAATTCCTGTGGATCTTCTGCAGAAGGTTTGTCTGTCGACAAGGATAGCCAAAAAGAAAACAAGGCGCTATCGTCAGTCTGTTTGAAGCGTTGTTCTGGACCGACCATGCCACACGTTGCGCCTCGATCTGCAAGGGCTTTTGCCAGGGTGCGGCAGCGCACCAGGTGGCCCATGCCGACCGTTTCGTTGGCATTGCAGCGAAATATGAAGACGGGGGCATTGCGGTTCATGGAAGCTTGGAGTCAAGTTGGTGGTAGCGATGCAGGCCTTTCGTGCCGATGCGCCGCTCCAGCCCCATTTTGATGGTCGATTGACAGGGCGGGCAAATCCCGCAGGGAGCATCATCAATCGGTTCATGGCAAAACCACGACAATTCCAGAAGTTCGCTGAATCCGCCGGTGTGTGCTTGCTCTTCCATGTCCAGCTTGGTCATGTCGAACAGGGGATAGTGAAATCCGCCAAAAAGCCCCTGCATCTCTTCCGGGGCGTTATTGTTCATGGTATGAATTTTTTCCTTGTTGCACGTCACGTAAGGGTGAATATAGTGCCATGCGCCCCCGTGTTTCTCGGCGCACAGCTCGATATCTGTACGTTGCTGCTCATCCCGAAACTGCGCCAGGCAAAGATACTGGGTGCCGATGCGGTGTGTCGTGAGAATGGTGTCAAGGTATCCCGCGTACGGTTGGGTGGCGTATTTGTAGCGGTCGGCAAGGCGGATGATCGGGTTGTGTAGTCTGTTTTTGAAGTGCGACAGTTTGTCCATCATGTGGTTCATGGTGCGCAGTTCGATCAGAGTCGACTTCCTTCCGAGGTAGATCAGGTAGTAAGGTTGAACATCATCGTCGCTCGTATAAAGAATGTCCAGGAGTCTGTAGGTTGAATCCCAGCCACCGGTCCATAGAACGTGTTTGGTGTTATTTTTTCTCTTCATATCAGATCAGTGCCTTGTGTCGGCAGAACTCTTTAAAAATGGGAAGATGATTCAGGTCGTCAAACATAAAAATCGAGAACATTCCCGGATTATGATTGCCTTCAAGAACAACAAAGTCATTTTCAGTCACGAGGATATCCCATCCTACCAGATCAAACGCAGGAAAATCTTTGAGAAAATTTAAAAAGTGAGCGCAGATTTCTCTCCATAGGGGGATTGTAAGGCCGATAATCTGGTGGCCGTTGTCGGGATGGCAGGGTTGTGAAATCTTTCCTGAGGTGTTGTTGTGGGAAAAAACCTCGATCACTTCTCCTGATGTCGGTTCAATCTTGCCTACCAGACCCCCTTGTTGAAAATTGTCCGTCGGATAGGATGCCTTTGATCCAATCCGCAGGCGTCCCGCGATCAGGTGTGGTGCCCCTGTTCGATCAACACAAGTCAGGAGCCGTAATGTATTGGCGGTGTCGGGGAAAATGGTTGCTAATTCACTGTGCTGGGAAACATGGTGGTAGAGGCCGTGGTATGGGAGTGTATTGAGTAAAGAGTCAATCTGGTCGACAGAACTGGCTTTTTTGTTTATTTTTAAACCTTGTGAGTCTGATTCAATAAAGTACAGTCCTTTGCCTCCCCCACCTTGCAGAGGCTTGATGACAAAGCTTTGTCCCTGTTGTAACTCTTCTAAGAAATCCTTCCTGGAGAATGTCTGGTCTATAGCATGAACCTTGCCATTGACCACTGCAAAAAGCAGTGGCACGACAGGAAGGTGGCCGGCCATGTGTAAGTGAAAAAAGAGTTTGTCATGAAGAATGGGCCAGACATTGAGGTTGGTGTTGTTGGTGATGTGGTACTTGAAGAAATCCTTCAAATACAACTTGTTTGAGTCTGCCACATCAAGTAGAGCAATCTGCTCAGATGAATAACCCTGTAGCCAGTATTTGGTCAGCCGATTTAATTGTGTAGCGCGAGTATATGGGCTCTTAAATTGTTCCCTGATGAAAAGACCAGGTCGCATTTTATTATAAACAAGTATCATGGGGGGGTAGCTCTCGAAATGATTGGGCTACGTGACTGCTTAATTAAAATTGTCGTGCAGTATTAAGTTGGCAGTTTCTCATAGATTGTGGCTGGGGTAAAGAGGCAAGATTTAAGGGCATTGGCCGCAGATACAATCTGACAAGGGCGGATGAGGAAAGCAGAATGCAGAACACAGAATATCAAATGTAGTCACATTTGCCTTTTTTTGTCTCCTGACTTCTGCCTTACATCCGGTTTTATCAGACCTTATCCGCGGCAAAGAAAAAGCCTTTAAAGCATATTAGCCGCAGATGCAATCTGATAAGGGCGGATAAAAAACGGCTAATTGTGTAAGGGCCGTTCTGTGCAATAGCTGGTTGGAGTCCTGTATCAGGCGATGATTAGGCATCTGTGATAAATTCTAGATTCACTCTCTGGTTTACCTGTTGTAAACATCCTGTAGCTGTGCTACTGTTCACCCTAAGTAAACATTAAGTGTTGATGGGGATGCAATGCACGTTATTAAGAAGAGTGTTTTTGATGAGGCGGGAGAGGAGTTTCCAAATGAAAAGAATGCGATCAGAGACGCATATCACACCCTGAAAAAAGGGATGTTTAGCACGCCGGAGGAGTTGAGGCAACTTTTTCCGAGCCTGGATAACTTCAAATATAAAGACAAGTGGTATGTCATTGATATCGGAGGGAACAAGTTAAGGATTATGGCTCTGATCTTTTTCAGAAATCAGAAGTTTTATGTGAAGCATATTGTAACCCATGCGGAATACGACAAGCTCTGCAACAAATATCGAAAGGAACAATCATGAACACAGCAACGGTGATGCAAATTGAGGATTCGTTTCTGTCGTTTTTTGAAAAAACTCAACGAGCTCTGGAAATCAAGGCGGATGATGATTATCAATTCGCCCTGGATCTGCTTGAACAGCTCATGACGAAAGCCGAGGATCGGGAAGGGGAACCGTTACTTCATCTGATAGACATCGTTGCGGATTCCATCGAGGGCTACGAAAACAGCCTTGAGAGCATTCAGCGGTTTGATCAAGAAGTTGATGCGATTGATCCTGGTGTATCAACCTTGAGGGTTCTGATTGACCAGTACGGTTTGACCTATTCAGACCTGAAAGATGAGATAGGGGGGAAGTCTCTTGTCTCTCAGATCTTGAGCGGATCCAAGAGTTTGACCAAGGCCCATGTTGCAAAATTATCAAAACGGTTTAACGTCAGTCCGCAACTGTTCTTTTAACGTAACCCTTCATCCGTAGCTCTGAAATTGTCATTTCCGAATGATTTAGTAGGGGAGGCGCGCCTTTTAACCCTGAAGAATCTGGATTCCGGCCACCGTCACGCCGCAATGACGGCGTAGGAGTCGTCATTAAGGCATATTGGCCGCAGATACAATCTGATAAGGTCTGATGGTAAAGCCCAACTTCACGGACCATAAGGTTTTGATGGAACAAAAATTGCTTTTATCAGGTTTTGTCAGATCTTATCAGCGGCAGAGAAAAAACCCTTAAATTATATTAGCCGCTGATGCAATCTGACAAGGGCGGATAGTAAGGTCCCCTTAGCGCTTGGCAGGTAAATTGATGACAGCAGATGGCAGTGTGAACGCTGGTTATTGATTATGATTCCATGTTGCCATGGGCTTCGGTATCAGCGCGGTGAGCTTTTTAAGTCAGTAGCCACGCCATCGATTTTTTTGCTCAGGTGGTTATTGACGGTGTCGATCTTGAAGTCGAGCAGGGCGATGTCCTGTTTGAGTTCGTCCCTGATTTCGTGCATCTCTCTACGTAAGATGACCTGTCCATCAGCAATCAAGCCGATTTTCAAATCGAAACTTTCACTGATGGTTGTGACATGCCTTTCAAAGCGTTTGTCGAGTTCAATCATCTGATTTTTCAGCAATTCTTCCAGATAGGTTTTGTCGCTGCTGGTCATGAATCCCTCCTCCTTTTGATTTATATTGCTGGGCTTTATTGCTCTGGACATCATAGGTAGTTTCCGTCCGGAAACGGTTCTTTTCCACCGTGGCGTCGTCAATCTGCATTTAAAGGCATCTTAGCCGCAGATAAAATCTGACAAGATCTGATAGGAAAGCTTCACCCCAAAAGCATGAAGGTTTTGATAGAACCAAAAATGCTTTTATCTGGTTTTATCAGATCTTGTCTGCGGCAAAAAAAGCTTTTGATGCCTAAATTTTGCCTTTCAACTCCCAATCAACTCCCAACTCAGGGGCGTTCCCTTTTTCACATCACAGCACATCCGTCGCCCCAAAACTTTATCCAGATATTTAGGCGGCAATCCGTGGCCAGGACGGATCGCCCGCACATTTTGCTCGGTGAGCACAGTGCCTTTTTTCAAGTCCACTGTCACATAGAGGGAGCGGCGATGTTTGCGGGAGCCCATCTCTTTGGCAGAGGGCTGATAGCTGACCTGTCCCAGAGCCTGCCAGGCGGTGTGGCTGTCGTGTACCAGTTGAGTCAGTTCAGCCGGTTCCAGGGAGAAGGCGGCATCAATGTCGTCGTCGTCGCGATTGAGGGTAACATGCTTCTCGATCACCCTGGCCCCTAAAGCGACACCTGCTACAGCCACTGCAGTGCCCAGAGTATGGTCGGAGAGGCCAACCTGACATTGAAACAGTTCTTTTATGTGGGGCAGGGTCAACAGGTTGGCATCGGTGGGTTCAGCCGGGTAGTTGCTGGTGCATTTGAGTAAAACCAGCTCACGGCAACCAGCTTCGCGGGCGGTTGCTACCGCTTCGGTCACTTCCGTCAGGGAGGCGGTGCCGGTAGATATCAGCAGGGGTTTGCCGGTAGCGGCAACCTTGCGAATCAGGGGCAGATCACCATTTTCGAAGGATGCGATCTTGTAGCAGGGCACATCAAGTGTTTCGAGAAAGTCAACGGCAGAAGCCTCAAAAGGAGTGCTGAAGGCAATCAGACCGTGCTGTTGCGCCCGCTCGAAGATGGGTGCATGCCATTCCCAGGGGGTGTGGGCCTTCTGGTAGAGTTCGTACAGGGAATGCCCTTGCCACAGACTATTTGGATCATCAATGAAAAAATCGCCCTCACGGATGTCGAGGGTCATGGTGTCAGCGGTGTAGGTTTGCAATTTAAGGGCGTGGGCACCGGCAGCAGCAACAGCGTCAACAATCTGCAGGGCCTTGTCGAGGTCGTGACCGTGGTTGCCGGACATTTCGGCGATGATGAAAGGTGGATGATCAGGGCCAATCAGGTACTGACCGATGCGGATGTCGTTCATGGAGGATGCCTCACCGAAACAAAGGGAAAAAGCAGATTATGCTGGACCTTCCTTGATACGATAAATGCTACCGTGGGCTTCGGTATCAACTCGATGAGCTTTGAGGTCAGCGGCGATACCATCGACCTTGGTTTCGAGTTTGTCGATTCTCCCGCTCAGGTGATTCTTGACGGTTTCGACCTTGAAATCGAGCAGGGCGATGTCCTGTTTGAGTTCGTCTTTGATGTCGTGCATTTCTCGACGCAAGATACCGTATCCTTCAACGACAATACTGAACTTGCTGTCAATTTGTTCAAGGATGATTTCCAGATGTTCTTTTTCCATGGGTTCCCTCCAGTTAGTGGTGCTGGATGGTTATCATAACGACGATGTTGTATTCGGGCAATGATTTCATGCCGGGAAACAAACATATTCGCCGCAGATGCAATCTGATAATGGCGGATGGAAAGGCCCAAATCTCGGAAGTCTGAAGGTTTTTTGAAGCGCAGTTTTCCGGTTTTATCGGCAGTTATCCGTGGCAAAAAAGCCTTTCAAGCCTTTAGCCGCAGATGCAATCTGATAAGGTCGGATGGTAGATCCCACAACCACAAACCAGAAGGTTTTGTCGGTATAAATGCTTTATCCGGTTTTATCAGACGTTATCTGCGGCTAACAACGCCTGAATGGCCTCTACAACCTTTCGTGTTCCCCCATGCTGTGGCACCACCTCTGCGGCGATGCGACTCATCTGCTCCAGGCGTTGCGGATTGAGCGCCAGGTTGTTAACGGCACTGTTGATAGAACCTGTCGACAAATCTGCAGTGTCTCCAAGCCACAGACAACCCCCCGCTCATGGAGCAGACGTGTGCGCTCTGTCTGAATATGCAGAGTCCAGTGTTGCTGGTGTTTTCGGTCAGATGATGGGGTAGCTGCCATCAGAACACGCTGGATCCTTTTGCGTATCTTGCGTTGTGACACGAATGGCAACCTTTGTGGGGTTCATCCTCGCTCCATCTGTAAAGCACGGAACATAAATTCGGCGCGGATCCAGTCTTCTTCGGTGTCAACATCCTGTACCCGATGGCGTGGCAGGATGATGGGGATGGAGTGGTTGCGAAAAACGGACAGTCCACCCAACCAGGCCTGGGTGCGACCCCAGTAGAACTGTCCGGCGTCGTGATAGGCTTCTTCGAGATCCTGAGAGCGCATGGGCATGCATTCCGGTTGAAAGGGTTCAATTCCGCCGTCAGGAGTTAAGCGAATGGCTCGCTGGATGGGAAAGGGAAAGCTGGTCACGGAAAAAGCGTATTTTTTTTCTGGGGTGGCCTGCAAAAGCGCCATTCCTTTTTGCAAGTCCGCCGCCATTATAAAGGGCGCGGTAGCGTAAATACAGCAGGCCAGATCGATCCGTTCACCCTGCTCCGCAACCCATTGCAGAGCATGGCGGATGACGGCAGCGGTGCCGGTATGGTCATCGGCCAGTTCTGCCGGGCGGATAAAGGGGACCTCGGCTCCGGCGACTTGGGCGACGGTGGCAATTTCCTTATCGTCGGTGGAGACAACAATCCGATCAAAACAACCGCTGTTACGGGCGGCGGCAATCGACCAGGAAATCATCGGTTGGCCGCAAAACGTCTTGATGTTTTTTTTCGGGATGCGCTTGCTTCCTCCCCGTGCAGGAATGATAGCGATGTTCATTTAGGGTGTCCTTGTGTGTGGGCGTAGATTAATCTTGGGTGAGAGTAAAGTATTGTGGTTAAAATGTCGAGATGGCCAAGGGGCATGTTAATATCCAGTAAGGAAATATTTTCCATGATTAAGGGCAGGAAATGAAGAAAAAACACGCGAAAAAAGAAGCTTTTGTCACCAGTTCCTTCGGTGATAAGTACCTGTATTCTGTGTGTAGAAATCTCTTTGCGCGTAAACAGGCTGCCACAATTTACGACATCAAACTCAAGCAGGTTCTCAGTCAGAAGAATCAATTTACGGTTATTATCGGAACCGATTCCGGATTAATTCTGCGCTATCTGAAAGAAAAGAAGTTGCCAGACGGAGCATTTGTTCTGTGTTTGGATCTGCCCGCAGTGTATCAGCGTTTAAAAAAAGAGGGGCAAGTTGCGGCGCTGGGTTCCCAGCTTGATTGCAAACCTTTTTCGGCAGCATCCACAGGGCAGGGTATCTATGATCTGAATGCCCATCTGCATGTCGATAATATTGTTACGATAGTTGCTGATTCTGCCGCAGCTGCCTATGTGGAAGAATATCGTGAAATGGCGCAAACAGCTCAGGATCAGTTGATGATTGAGCAGCGCAAGCTTGCCTCTGCGGTCGTACAAGAACCTTACCTGCTGACCCAGGCTAGAAATATTGCAGAAAACCTGATTGCGGCAGATTGTCTAAAGGGTAGTTTTGCCGGCAAGACGGCCTTTATCCTTGGCGGCGGCCCATCCCTTGATGATTGTCTGCCCTGGTTGCTTGAACACCGGGAATTGGTGGTGGTTTTTGCCGCGACGCGGATCAGTGCTCGCCTGGTGGAGGCAGGCCTGACTCCAGATGTGCTGGTTGCCATCGATCCCCGTCCGGTGAACTTTCAAGTCAGCAAGGAGATGTTCCTGTTTAAGCCCCCTCCGGTACTGATTCATGCCGATCATGCCGATCTGACTATTACCGCCCAATGGCCCGGACCTTGTCTTTATTGTGGTGGGGTGCTGCCCTGGGATTCTTCTTTAAACCGGAATGATTTCCCCCGCTGTGGGCCGACGGTCAGCAACCAGGCTGTCAGCATTGCTCTGGGGATGGGTTTTAAGGATATCTATCTGGCTGGGGTTGATCTCTGTTTCAGTCCAACAGGTTATTCTCACGCCAAAGGGAGTCATGAACATCTGGCTGGACCAGATTTCAAAAACCAGCATCTTTGGGTCAAAACCAATGCCGGTGCTATGGCGGCAACCAACTACAATATGGAGCAGGCGATCGCTCCCCTGTCGCAGCAAGCAGCACAGGCGCGCGCCATGGGTAGTCGCATTATGAACACAGCTCTTCATGGTGCCAGAATTCCCGGCGTTACCTATTGTGCTCTTGATGCGATCAAGCTTTCCGCCAGTGCGCCGGTGGTGGCCGGTCAGGTGTTAGCTAAGCGGATACCGGTGTTAAGTGACGACCAGCGCGTGGCGATCTACGCTGATCGTACCGCTGAACTGCAAAAAGCCCGTGCGTCTGTAGCGGCAATTAAAAACCTGGCCGAACAGGCCCTTGAGCGCTGTGAGTCGTGCACCGCGCAGCAGTTGGCTGATATTTTTCAGGATGTTACTGTTAAACTGCAGCAGCATGAGGCCCTGTCGAGCTTTATCCATGCTCTTGGGGCTAAGGATTTTGTCAAGGTACAACACCTTTTCAGTGTAAAAAAATCCCCAAAGCGACGCGAAGAAGAGGTGCTGTTTTATCTGCAGTCCCTTCATAAAAGCAGTGGCCGCGCCTTGAACATTGTCAATTCCATGCTCAAGCGGCTTGAAGTGCGTTTGGCAGAAGATCGTCTTGCCCTGGATGACGGTCGCGCTTTTGCTCTGTGGGAGACGGACAAAACGCCTTACCGGGCAACCCTGGTCAAAGCAAAGCTGTCGCACCGGCAAGAACAGTTTTCCAAGGAAATAGTCGACAGGCTCAATGCTTTCGAGGAACTATTCAAAAAGCAGATGGGTGCCCGTTGTGAATGGTTGTTAAAGGCCAGGCAAAGCAGTGCCAGCCCAGAGGTTGCCCACAGCAATGCCTTGAGATTCCGGCAGTCCGGCAATCGTTACGGTTTGGAGCAACTGGTTGCCGGATTGCAACAGCTAAATTCCCCATATGCCTTGCAGGTGGCTGCCTTTGCCCAGGGATTGCTGGCGGAAATGAATAACAATAGTGACCAGGCCTTGGCCAGTTACCAGCAATTATTGGTCGAAGAGGTACCGCAGGAGTTAATGATCGACAGCTTGCGCCGAATTGCTTCGATCTCTTTGAGTCGGTCCGACTTCGAAAATGCTTTGATCGTCTACGATTGTCTTGCAGCTATCAAGCCCGAGTATCTGCGCCGGTATGCCGATCTGGTTAAGGCCTTAGGTGATGTCAGACGTGCGGTAGATCTCTATGCCGACTACCTGGAGCAGGTTCCGGAAGATGTCGAGGTGATGCTGGTTCTGGCAAAAATCTATGCGGAACAGGGGGTTAAGGAGGGAGCGCAACTCTTGTGTCGTTCGGTTCTTGAACTGTCCCCCGACCACCCTGACGCCGCTGCGCTATTGGGGGAATTGTCGCGCTAAAAAAATACAATTTTTGCAAAAAAATTCTAAAGTTTTTTTCATGGCCGGACGAAGAGTGTGTCAAAAGGGAAATTGAATCAGGAAAGGAGGTGTCCACGCCATTTACAGGATATCCCGGTAGTATCGATAGTTAAAAATAACAGTTTTATCTAACCACAGGGCGAGCACGGATGCTTGCCGAACACCAACTTCATGGAGGAACATTATGTCGCTTACCATTAATACCAACGTCGCTTCCCTTAATGCACAACGTAACCTGGGTCAATCACAAGGGGCCCTCAACACCGCACTGCAGCGCCTGTCTTCCGGTATGCGTATCAACAGTGCCAAGGACGATGCTGCCGGTTTGGCTATTTCCGACCGCATGACGTCCCAGATTCGTGGTCTGAATCAGGCCGTCCGTAACGCCAACGATGGTATCTCATTGGCCCAAACCGCTGAAGGTGCCCTGCAGGAAACCACCAATCTGCTTCAGCGTATGCGTGAATTGGCTGTTCAGTCTTCCAATGGTACCAATACTGATGAAGACAGAGAATCTCTGGATGCAGAATTCCAGCAGTTGATCGAAGAGATCGATCGAATTGCCAATGACACCGAGTTTAACAACCAGAAACTGCTTGATGGTTCGTTCTCTGCGAATGCTGCCGGTGTCGGCGGTATGACGTTCCAGGTCGGTGCTCAGGCGGGTCAGACTATTTCTGTTTCTGTGGCCGGAGCGACTGGAACGGCGTTGGGCGTTGCTTCTCTTGATGTGAAGAGTTTTGACAATGCTCAGTCAGCCATCAGTGCCATTGACACTGCGATTGGAAATATTGCAACAAATCGTGGTGATTTGGGTGCGGTTCAAAACCGTTTTGAATCGACCATCGCTAACTTGCAGAATGTTTCTGAAAACGTATCGGCTGCCCGTAGCCGGATTATGGATGCCGATATCGCCCAGGAAACTTCCAACCTGACCAAGTACAACATCCTGCAGCAGGCTGGTGTGTCGATTCTGGCACAAGCCAACCAGCAGCCGCAGTTGGCTCTGAGCCTCTTAGGTTAATCAGACCCATAACCGTAGGGGCGGTTCATGAACCGCCCCTGCACACCACCCCGGCGCTGATGCGCCACCCCTCCACGGGAGGGGAATAGAAGCACAACCGCCGCCCTGAAAATTCCCCTCCTTTGGAGGGGTGCCTCGCTAGAGGCGGGGGGGTCAAGGTTGAAAAAACAAAAAAACCGGGAATCGGCTGTCATCACCGGTTCCCGGCTTTTCCCGCTGCTGGTGAGAGCTCACGGAGGAGCATATGAACATTGAGAGTTTAATCCCTACTCAGGGTGTCGGACAGTTCCAGTTGAGTAAAGGGGCTGACCAGGTTGTTGAGGCACGTAAGCAAAAGGCTGATGCCGTTGTCAGTGATAATGCCCGGCAGCAGATTCAGCCGGAGGAGTTGCTGCAGCAGATCAACGCCTTGACGGAAAACGGTGTTTACAGTGTCCGTTTTGAAAATGACAAGGTCGGTGGTGATATGGTGGTCAAGGTGGTCGACCGGCAGACTGATGAAGTTATTCGTCAGATACCACCGGAAGAACTGCTCAACCTGACCCAGCGACTCAATGATCTGCGCGGAAATCTTGTGCAGGCAGAAGGGTAACTTTACCGGAACAAGCATTGCCGTTGGTGGAGGAGTGAGATGTCGATTACATTTGGTGGTTTGGCCAGTGGACTGGATACGGAATCAATCGTCAGCGCTTTGATGCAAATCGAGCGGGCACCGATTGATCGTTTACAGAAGGAGCAGGCTTACTACAGGAGTCGTCTCAACGCTTTTTCCACTCTGGACAGCAGGCTGAAGTCTTTTTTGACCAAGGCTCAGGCCGTTGACAGCCCTGACAAGTTCAGGTCAACGGAGATAAAAACCAGTAGCAATCAGTTTTTGACCGTGACCGGTCGGGCGGATGCCGGCGTTGGTAACTACCAGATGACGGTTAAGTCTCTGGCGCAACAGCAAAAGGATGTTTTTGCCGGGGTTGCCAGTAAATCAGAGGCAATTTTTGGAGTTGGCGACCTCATGTTGACCGTCGGAGGAGAAGCCCACTCTATTGCTATTACTGAGGAAGACAACACCCTGGAGGGGCTTGCCAAGGCGATTAATGCTGCCGGGGTAGGTGTCGGAGCGACAATTATCAACGACGGTACCGATAATCCATATCGTCTTGTGTTAACCGGCACTGATACCTCCCAGACGTTTGAACTGGATGACTCCGGATTGGTCGGAGAAGGTGCTGCCTCGCTCTCTATGGTCCATCGCCAGAACGCTCAAGATGCGGAAGTTGAAATTGATGGAATCCTTGTGCGCAGTAGCAGTAACACCATTGAAAACGCCATTCCAGGGTTGACAATTGAGCTGCTGAAGGCTGACGAAAATCAGCAGACGGCTGTTGACGTCACATCCACCACAAATGTCGCCAGCACCAAGATCAAAGATTTTGTGACCGGATACAATGATATTGTCAAATTTATCGATAGCCAGAGAGGTTCCGGTTGGGGTAACGACCTGACCTTGCGTTCAATTAAAAGTCAACTTCAAGATTCTCTAGTGCGGCCACAAGGAGATGGAGCGTTCTCCAGTCTGGCCCAGTTGGGTTTTGAGACACAACGGGATGGAACGATAAAAATCAATGAGGCTGTGTTGTCAAAGGCTCTTGCCGACAATTTTGACGATGTCGTTAACCTGTTTGCTGGCCACTCCGGTTTCGATGGCGTCGCTAAGGATGTATCGACCTACGTAAAAAATGTTACGGATCCGAGTAATGGGTTTTATGCCGTTCGAAAGAAAACTACAGATACCAGCGTCCGTACCATTGATCAGCGCATTACTTCTATGGAAGCGCGCCTGGAGCAAAGAGAGAGAAGTCTCAGGGCTCAGTATTCGGCTATGGAGCAGTTGGTCAATGGATTAAACGCGCAGGGAAGTTTCTTGATGCAGCAGATGTCCAATATGCCGACGATCGGTAGCAGTAAAAAGTAATAACTATTTCAGGGTGAATTCATCCTGCCAGGAGTAACGATATGAATGCATATTCCAATCACTATCGCAACAACCAGATCATGACCGCTTCTCCCGAGCAGATTCTGATCATGCTCTATGATGGTGCCATCCGTTTCGTGCGCCAGGCCGGTCAGGCGATCGATGATGGTCGTCGCGCAGACAAATCGGTAGCGATCAACAAGGCGATAGCGATTGTGACGGAATTTTCCAACACTCTCAATTTTGAGGTGGGCGGAGCAATAGCTGACGATTTGTACCGGTTGTATGATTTTGTTATTCGTGAACTGGTGGCTGTAAACGCTCGTGGTGATCGTAAGCGCCTTGAAGCCGTGGAGCGTATCCTGCTTGATTTGCGCGAGGGTTTTGCCGGGGCGATAGAAGCTAATCGCAGTGCCGTTGCGCAATCATCGGTTGCCGCCAGTGCGGTGGAGGTCGGCAGGGTTGCAGCCTCTTTTTAAATGAAGCGTTTTTTCGGTTGTGAAACCATGTGTCACGACAGGATCACGGATATGGAACAATGCCTGAAAAAATCGATTGAGCAATATCGGGGGATCATCGATCATGCGCAACATCTCGAGGGATTATTGCAAGATGCCGATCCGGCGTTGCTGCAAGCCTATACCGAGAAGTTGCAGCAGCTTCAGGATGATGCGGGCCTGAATGATGAGTTGGTTTTCGACCTGTATTCCAGTGATGCCGATTACTGGAAGCAGCACCCTCTGTTTATTGAGCGAGCCCAGCTGCTTGAGCAGATTGTTGAATTGAACCATTTGCTATTGCCAAGAATTCGTGGCATCATGGCCGTCATTGCCAGTGAACTGGCACAGATCAAAAGTGGTCGTACAGCCGTTGCGGGTTATCACCGACCGGCGACCACCGTTCCGGTTGCAGCCAGAGAGGTGGGTTGATGTAAATGACAGCGGGTGACAGGTTCAGGAATTGTGAAAATCCAGTAGTTACACTTCGAATGAAGCCGGACTAGCTGGATTTTTTATTGCTTGGCGGACACTTGTTTTTTGTTTGTGATTTTTAGTTTCTTACGAATTCTGTATTCGGTATTCTGTATTCGGTATTCTGTATTCTGCCGTTACGAATTTAGCCTTTAGCGAAAAAGTGACATGCCATGTCCGTACTTGATTACTTAAAAGATTACCGAGTTGTTAAGGTGACCCTTCCCCTTGAGGGTGGTAAACAGGTCCATTTGGATGGAGTTGCCAGGGCGACGACTCCTCCACGCTTTGAAATAACCTTTCTACCCGATCAGCTTGAGGCGTTGCAGCTGGACATGGAAACCACCTGTCGAGTGATGCTTGACGTGGCCGGTGAGCATAAGTCCATTACTGCGCGGATTGTCGAGCAATCAACTGCTGAGCGCCTGCTCCTTGAGCAGGTTGAAACCTTCAGTTACAAGCAAAAGCGTGAATATTTTCGTGTCGATGCTGACCTGTCCGTGAGCTATTGGGTTATTGATGATCACCATCCGGTAGCCAGCTCAGTAAGGTCTGCAGTGAACATCAGCGGTGGTGGAATTCGGTTGCCGGTTACGCAGAAGTTGCCTGAAGGCACCCAGGTCGGGTTCGAAATTCTTATTGATGAGCCTCAGGCGGTAATCGAGTGTGTTGGGGAAGTCGTCAGTTGTTACGAGAGTAGCGATGGAATATCTGCTGCTTTCAAATTTGTTGGTCTTGAAGCAGAGGATCAGGACACCATTGTCTCTTTTTGTCTGGCCGAACAGCGCAAGCAGCTGCGACTGAAAGTCAAGGTGCTGGGCACCTCCCCACAGGAATAGCAGAGTTGCATGTCTGTTCTTGATTATCTGAATGATTACCGAGTAATAAAAGTTTCCCTGCCGGTTGAAGGAGGCGCGCTTGTGCCACTGGATGCGGTGGCCAGGGTTACCAAGTCACCTCAGTTTGAAGTGATATTTTTACAAGGGCAACTTGAAGTCCATGCCCTTGATCCCACCATTTTGTGCCGGTTGTCTTTTGATGTTGCCGGAGCAATCAAGACCATTCAGGCTCGCATAGTTCATCAGCCCGCGTCTTCAAAGTTGGTTATGGAGCTGGTGGAAGCCTTTTCCTACTTACAAAAACGTGAGTATTTTCGAGTAGATTCTGACCTTGTTGTCAGTTGGTGGCGGGTTGAGGATGAGGATGCTACCCTGCACACGGTACAGGGTAAGGTCAATATCAGCGGGGGCGGGATGCGCTTTCCGGTCGTCGAGAAAGTTGTGCGCGGGGAGCGCCTGGGGCTGAAGATTCTGCTTGATGTGGATAAACCGATGATCGAATGTGTCGGCGAGGTTGTCGGTAGCTATCTGTTCGGGTGTGAACACTCTCTGGCTTTGAAATATGTCGCTATAGAAGATAGCGATCGTGACGATATCGTTTCCTTTTGTCTGGCTGAACAGCGCCGTCAGTTGCGACTTAAGATCCAGGTGCTGGACAGTATCTAGCACCCGGAATGCAGTTCTAGGCTCGTCCCTCCATAGTAACCCAGTTTCCTTTCCCAAGAGACAGGCTAAAACCGTCACGGATATCAGCGTAAGCTGCTTCGACTGGCTGCCAGACTTCAGTGCGATTGCGACCGTTGCTTTTTGACAGATAAAGGGCCTGGTCGGCTTGCTCGATTATCAGTTCAATACTGTTGTTTTTAACGCTCGTGGAACTGCTGATGCCGATACTGACGGTCAGGGGTTGATGGTCGAGGGGGAGTTTTCTTGACACAGTTGATATATTCTGATGAATGCGCTGTGCCAGAACGGAGGCCGCAGTAGCAGCCGTATCTGGAAGGATAACAGCAAATTCCTCACCACCGTAACGACAGCAGATGTCGGTATCGCGTGCCGATTTTTTAATGGCTGCTGCAACCTGTTGCAGGATACGATCGCCGGCCTGGTGGCCATGAAGATCGTTGAACTGTTTGAAGTGATCAAGATCGACCAGTAGCAGCGAGAAGGGAGTCTGGTGGCGGCGGAGCCTGGCGGCTGCCTGCTTCATTCCCAAATCGAAGGTAGCGCGATTACCAACCCGGGTCAGGGGGTCGGTCAGGGCCATGCGCTGCAGTTCTTCCTGGGTGTCGCGTAGTTCACGCAAGCGTTCCCAGCGTTGCAGGTGGCGCTTGATGCGGGCGCTGAGCTCCTGTTGGTTGATTTCAAGAGGAAGGGCGTCACTGGCACCTAGTTCAAAACCGTTGAGCAAGCTCTGCTGATCATCGGCAAATGCAATCAGGGGCAGATCGTGCCACTTTTTTTGTGCCTGCAGGCGACGAATCCAGTTGTCCTTCGGATTGATAGTATCAACCGCCCAGCAGATCATGTCGGCCGGTTTGGTTTTCAGACGACGGAACAGGTCGGCAATGGAGGGGATGGTCGTAATGTCCCCAAAGAGGCCCGTTGCCGAAAGCTGGTTGACAAGATGTGTTTGCATGCTGTCATTGTGAGCGATGACCAGAGCTGTCGCGTTCATCATATGGCGGCCTTTACTCGATTAGTTCATTGCAATATCAGTATATAGTGGCTCTTCGGGTGACGCTTGAAATCTCTTTAGCTTTTTTATCTTCCTTGCGAAGAATATGCCAACTCCTAATGCTCAGTTGTTTCAGGGTGTTTTGTTTCCGTAACACAATATTTTGACACTCGTTCGGCATGAATCGCCGGCGGCAGCGCTACTGTCATTGATTTGACATCGGCGAGTTTTGCCATCATTCAATCGTCAGCCACCAAGACACCAAGGGCACCAAGAGAACCATTAAGGCAACTTGGTTATGCCCTTGGCTCCAGTAATGGCCAAAATATCTTTTCACCACCCGCTCTCTTCGCTCACTGGTGAATATTTTATGACCCCGAATCAATCACTTGAGTTAAGTGAATATCATTGCTTCTATGGAGGATTGGTAATAACCAGCAAGCAGTTGGTGATCTTGCTTTTCTTGGTGTTCTTGGTGACTTGGTGGCTATAGGATTTTGCCTTGCGGTTTCGGTCGACACTTTTCCGACCCATCGGACAATTTTTTCTATGTTGCCGTGGCCAAAAGTCCGATAATAGACAAATGGCAGTATCATCCATCCCTACACCATCTAACCTGTTTCTGTTGCCTTCTATTCCGGCGGTCAGCTCGTCTGCGACCGTAGCTGCTGCCTTGCGCCCTGAACAGCTGGTACGGGCTCTGGTTGTGGCTACTGAGGCCAAAGAGCAGCCGCTTCTGGAAATCGCCAAAGAGCGCTTTCGTGTCATCAGCAGTCGCCCTTTGCAGCCTGGACAGATTCTTGATTTGCGTATTGTCCAGACCGAGCCGCGCCTCGAAGCTATCGTTCTTAACAACAGGCTGCAGCAACATTTGGCGGCACGCTTACCAGCATTGTCTCAACCCCTCGACTGGTCCGGGCTACTGGAGCGATTGCAGCAACCGGCGACGGTGCATCACCTGCAATCCGCCGAGCGCGAAATTGTTCAGCAGTTGCAGCAACTGATCGATCCGACTCAGGGGCGCTATTCTTCTTTACAGGAAAAGCTGGAAGGCCTTGCTATGCAGCTGCGGCTGTTAATTGCTGATGCTTCATCGTCGGCCCGCTTGCCCGTTTCCGCTTCATTATCCCTGCTCCCTGAAGGGCTGGCTCCCGCCGTTGTTCCGTCAGTAGAACAGTCGCAATTGGTCGCGCGATTGCTTGCCCATTTGCAGGGTCAGCTGGTTCCGTTAATTCAGTTGGGTGGGGAAAAAATGGCCAAGGATTGGCAGCGGGAGACCGGGGCAACCATAACGCAGATGAATCAGAATATTGATATCCGCTCACTGCCGATCTTGAAAACTCCGGAATGGATTCAGGCCCTTAAATTGCTTCGTCACCATCCGGGTGTGACGCAGCAGATTTCCCAAGAGGCAGGAAAAATTCTGGCGAAACTGGATTTGCTTCCACCGACAGTGTCAATGCCAGCTTTTCAGTCTCAGGTACTGCAGCCTGTGTCACCGGCAGCTAATTATGTAGTGGCTCCTCCCGGCTTTGGCTTTGGTGTGGACCCGGTTGTGTCGCCGGTTGGTTTTGCTGGTCAGCAGGATATTGGCCGGGCCCTTATGCCCCTGGTTCAGGAACTAAAAGGATTACTCGGCATGGGTGCTGATACGCCAAAATCGCCGGAGTCTTTGCCGTCACCTTTATCTGCTGATCTGCTCGGTCGTATTGAGGGCCTGGCCCGGCAGATTCATCAATTGCTGGCCCGAGATGGGGTTGCGCCCCTGTTGCAGCAGGGATTGCAGTTCGTTGCTGTTCAGTTGCATCAGCTGATGATGGCACCAATGGTTCCGGCTCGTGGAGAGGCGCTGGGTTTTTTGTCGCAGTTTTTCGGACTGCATCTGGAGCGTGAATTGTTGCTTGGCAAACAGAAGCAGGCACTGAATAATCTCAAGCGGACACTGCTGACCTTGCAACAGAAAGCTGGTGAAGATTTCAGGGGGCCTTTGAATCGTATCGAGGCATTTCAGATGTGCAAGGCGCGCTTCGCTGATGCACAGTTGCAGTTTTTGCCCTTGCCCATGGTCGGTCTTGGTGATGGTTATCTGCTTGCTGAGCGCCGCTATGCCGAAGAGCAAGAGGCTGCACAGCAGAAAGATGATCAACAGATTCAGCTGTCTCTGTCACTGCGACTCTCGGGTCTGGGCAATATGCGAGTTGATTTGCACTACGACCCTGATCAGGGGCTGGTGGTACGATTGGCTTGCGAGAATCGGCGCAAAATGGAATATGTGAAGGATTGTGAACAGGAGTTGGTCGACGCTTTCAGCAGTATGAAGTTGCAGCAGGTGCATTACAGTGCTGACGCCCGGCATCCGTTGAAATTGCTACAACAATCTCTGCTTCCGGAGCAGAATACTTTGCTTGACACGAGGGCTTGATGACCATGTCCAGTCGACCACTGCGCGCCGTCGCCCTGCACTATGATCAAAAGCCCCTGTCCACGCCCAGAATTGTCGCCGGCGGCCAGGGCGATTTTGCCCGGCAGATCATTGCTGCGGCCAGATCTGCCGGTATTGATATCGTTGAAGATCCCGATCTGATGGAGGTTCTAGGGCGCGTGCCGGTGGGGGAAGATATCCCCCCTGCGCTTTTTCAGGCTGTCGCGGAGATTCTGGCTTTTCTCTACCGCGTTAATGGTCGCTACAGCATTGACGAGGGCGGAGAAAAATAGCTTTACAGCCTTATTTTGGTTGGTGTATCTTCCTGTGTTCGCGGAGAGGTGACCGAGAGGCCGATGGTGCTCGCCTGGAAAGCGGGTGTAGTGAAAGCTACCGGGGGTTCGAATCCCCCCCTCTCCGCCATATAGTTTTAGTCGAACCCTGAATTGGGGGATTCGAAGCGGAGCGAACGCTGACTAAATGTCAGAAAAGCGGCCATGGAGGGCCGCGTCAGTGAGCGTAGGGGAGCCGACGCAGGAGCCGCCGTGATGGCGGTGACGTAGTGGGCGAATCCCCCCCTCTCCGCCATATTGCAAACGGCTGAAAAATCACCACCTGCTGCGTTCCCCTCCTCTCTGCATCAACGACGTATGAACCAATACGTCTTATGCTGCAGAAAGTCGGGCACCTTGCATTTGGTGTTTTTGAGCCGTTTGGTGGAAGTCGGTGGTATGCTCTGCTGATACCCCTCTCCGCCATATTGCAAACGGCTGAAAAATCACCATCTGCTCGTGTTTTTGAGTATTTGCAGGTAGCTTGGTGAGTCGTCTGTAAGTCCTTCTCCTGAGGGAGAAGGTGGCTGCAAGCCGGATGAGGGGGCTTTGAATGACTGTGATTTTTCCCTCACCCTGGCCCTCTCCCTGGAGGGAGAGGGAACATAAAAAACTTGCGAAAGGTTCGGGATTAAACAATACAGATGTTGATTTGTTGCCGGTAGAAGTGACAGCCGGGTCCTGCGCAACAGGCGGCCGCAAACCCCGTCAGGCCCGGAAGGGAGCAGCGGTAGCGGTTTGAATGTGTGCCGCAGGGGAGCCCGGCTGTCTCTTGTATCGGCAATTTTTTCTTCTTCTAGCAGGTGGAGTTCTTCATGTCCTACCTGGTTCTGGCGCGTAAATGGCGTCCGCAATTGTTTGACGATCTGGTCGGGCAGGAGCACGTCAGTCAAACCCTGAAAAACGCCATTAACACTGATCGTGTCCATCACGCCTTTTTGTTCACTGGTGCGCGCGGTGTCGGTAAAACGTCAGCAGCCCGTATTTTTGCCAAAGCGCTGAACTGTCAGCAAGGGGTTACAACCAGCCCTTGTGGTGTCTGTTCATCTTGTGCCGAGGTTACCTCCGGCCAGGGGATTGATGTCCTCGAAATTGATGGGGCCTCCCATAATGGCGTCGATGATATCCGTGAGTTGCGCGAAGCCGTTCGCTACCTTCCGGCACAGGGACGCTTTAAAATCGTCATTATTGATGAAGTCCATATGCTCTCCAACAGCGCTTTTAATGCGTTGTTGAAGACCCTTGAAGAACCTCCCCCTCATGTCAAATTCATTTTTGCCACCACCGAGCCACATAAAATCCCTTTGACGATTCTGTCGCGCTGTCAGCGGTTCGACTTTAAAAAAATAGCGATAGCACCGCTGCAGGCACGACTGCGCCACATTGTTTCGCAGGAGGGGGTGGAGATCAGTGATGTCGGCCTGGCGGCTATAGCTCGTCACGGTGATGGCAGCATGCGCGATGCTCTGTCTGCCCTTGATCAGGTTATTGCCTGCTGCGGCAGTAGCGTAGATGACGAAGCTCTGCAGCAACTCCTGGGGCAGGTCAGCAGTCGTTTGCTGCTGGCGGCGGCAGCAGCCGTCTTTGATCGCAATCCACAACAGTTATTGGCTCAAGTCGAGCAGGTTGATGCCCTTGGCCACTCTTTCCGGCAGTTTTGTCAGCAATTGGTTGCCCTGGTTCGCGATCTGGTCATCATCAAGGTTGTTGATCGCCCGGGGACTTTGCTTGATGTCAGTGAGGGAGAGCTCAAAGAGTTGCAGAATCTGGCAGCGCCTCGTGATCTTGATGATTTGCAGCGGGTTGTGGCTTTTTTGCTGCGTACTGAAGCAGATCTGGCAACTGCCGCTAATCCGCGTTTGTCCATGGAGGTTGCTCTGATCAGGTTGGCAACCCTGCCCAGAGGGATCGATGTCGCGACAATGATCCAGCGGCTTGAGGGTCTGGAAAAGAGGTTGCTGGAGCGCGTCGGTGATCCATTGACCAGGCCCTCGACTGTCCCCGTGGCGTCGATAACCACTGTTCCCACCGGGTCACCGCCCCTGCCTGAGGAGCCCCCCGAAAAAAAGTCTGATGCCCGGCCGGTTGAAGAAGGGAATTCACAAGGCTGGGCGGGCCTGGTTGATTTTGTTAAAATCCGTCGGCGACCGCGAATTGCATCCCTGCTTGAGCAGGCCAGTCTGTTGACACTGGACTTGCCAATACTACGTTTTTCGTTGCCGCAGAAGTACTTTTTGTTGGCTGACAGCGAGATGCAACAAAATCTGCAGACCCTGGCCGTAGAATATTTTTCCAGCCCCATCACTATTGAGATTGTCAAGGGCGGTAATGGTGAGCGGCAGCCACCATCGTTACATGAAGAACGAACACGCAAGGAGAGCGATCGTCAGCGCAAACTGCGGGAAAATGCCCTGGAGCACCCGTTGGTGAAATCAGCATTGGAAATTTTTGGGGGTCGAGTTGAAAAAGTGACCCCTATCGACAAGGGTTATATTTGATAGTGTTAGTTTAACGGATCACTTTGGATGCTTTCGCAAGAAAGCCATTTCAATGATGGCTAAGTAAAAAACGGCAGCAGCAACGTAGCAGTTGGCGAGTTTTTGCGACGCCATCGCTTTTATCTGTTTGATCAAACAAGGAGATGATGATGGCAAAGGGACTTGGCAATATCATGAAGCAGGCTCAACAGATGCAGGCAAAAATCGCCCGTATGCAGCAGGAGCTTGAGAGTAAGGAAGTAGAAGCTTCGGCTGGAGGTGGGATGGTGACGGCTCGGGTCAACGGCAAGCAGCAATTGTTGGAGCTGAAAATTGAACGGGCGGTTGTTGATCCTGAAGATGTGGAAATGCTGGAAGATCTGGTTATTGCCGCCGTCAATGAAGGGTTGAAAAAGAGTCAGGAGATGGTGCAGGGGGAAATGGCAAAAATTACTGGCGGGATGAATATTCCAGGCATGTTTTAACAGAAGGATATCTTGTCGGACCCGGGCTCGCTCATGCCGTTTTTTAGTATCGTTAAAAAAAAGATTGAGCAGGCACCCTTTTGCGTGGTAGTTTTATTTTTGGTCTGACCAATTTCCCGCCCCACTTTTTGGTTTTATTGTATTTTTTTAGCGTGCCTGAAAACGACGTTATAAAAGCATAAACTATTAGATTTAGGAGATAAAGTTATGCTAGGCTCCCTCCCGTCATTCGCCAGGTTGGAGGCCGAGTTGGGGAAGTTGCCAGGAGTCGGCAGCAAGACAGCAACACGTCTTGCTTTCCATCTGTTACGCACTTCAGAGACCGAGGTGGCGGCATTGGCCGAGGCATTGTTGGAGATGAAGCGCAAGGCGCGTTTTTGTGATCAATGCTTTCACATTGCCGAAGAAAAATTATGTGCCATCTGTGTTTCAGAACATCGCGATCGTCGACTCCTGTGTGTTGTGGAGCAACCGCAGGATTTGCTGGCTATTGAGCGCAGCCATTCATTCAAAGGTTTGTATCATGTGTTGCACGGGGTCTTGTCTCCGTTAGACGGAGTTGATCCTGAGGACTTAAAGATACCGCAATTGCAGCAGCGCCTGAGTACGGAAAACTTTGATGAGGTGATTGTTGCGACCAACTTCAGTGTCGAAGGAGAGGCAACGGCACTTTATCTGGCGCGTCTGTGTCGGCAGCAGGGGGTTGCGGTCAGTCGTCTGGCTCACGGGATCCCCTCCGGCAGTGGTCTTGAATATATCGATGCCGGCACCGTGCAGCACGCGGTATCCGGTCGGCGTATTATCTAGCGTGAAAACGGCAGTCAACAGGTTGACCTGAGCAGTTGTGTTTAATCGGTTTTGTCAATCTTGTTCTTTCATGATGAAAAGAACACCATTTGAATTTAACTACAACACAGGAGGAATTCATGTCTCGGAAGATGGTTAACATCGACGGTAATGCTTCAGCGGCGCATGTTGCTCATGCGACCAATGAGGTCATTGCCATTTACCCCATTACCCCTTCATCGGTCATGGGCGAGATCTCTGACGCCAAAAGTGCAGTCGGAGAGAAAAATATCTGGGGAACGGTTCCCAAAGTGGTGGAGCTGCAATCAGAAGGTGGTGCCGCCGGTGCCGTTCACGGTGCGTTGCAGGCTGGTGCCTTGACCACCACGTTTACTGCCTCCCAGGGCTTGTTGTTGATGATCCCCAACATGTTCAAGATTGCCGGTGAATTGACCCCGACCGTTTTTCATGTGTCGGCCCGTGCCATTGCCGCTCAGGCCCTGTCAATTTTCGGGGATCACTCTGACGTTATGGCCTGTCGTTCCACCGGTTGGGCCATGTTTTGTTCCAACAACCCTCAGGAAGTCATGGACTTTGCCCTCATTGCCCAGGCGGCAACCCTGGAAGCACGAGTGCCTTTCCTGCACTTTTTTGATGGTTTCCGCACTTCCCACGAGGTTCAGAAAATCTCCGAGCTTTCATATGACGACATGCGGCATATGATTAGCGACGAACTGGTCACGGCTCACCGTGAGCGTGCCATGTCGCCCGAGCGTCCCAAGCTGCGTGGTACGGCCCAGAATCCGGATGTTTATTTCCAGGGTCGTGAAACCGTTAATCCCTATTACGAAAAAGTTCCGGGAGTTCTCAAGGCGCAAATGGATAAATTTGCGACCCTGACCGGCCGTCAGTACAACCTGGTGGATTATGTCGGTGCTCCCGATGCCGAACGCGTGGTGGTGATGATGGGTTCCGGCGCCGAAACGATGGAAGAAACCATCAATTATCTGGTGGCCCAAGGTGAAAAAGTCGGTCTGATCAAGATCCGTCTGTTCCTGCCCTTCCCCATCGAAGAGTTTTGCAAGGCTGTGCCGGCAACCACCAAAAAGATCACCGTCCTTGACCGTACCAAAGAACCCGGCTCCATCGGTGAGCCTCTCTATCAGTCGGTCCGTACTGCTATCGGTGAAGGCATGGTCGAGAACCTGACCAGTTTCTCCGGTTATCCCACGGTTGTCGGTGGGCGTTACGGTCTTGGTTCCTTTGAATTCAGTCCCGGCATGTGTAAAGCGGTTCTGGATAACCTGCTTCAGGATAAGCCAAAGAACCATTTTATCGTCGGCTTCAAAGACGACGTTCTTGGCAAGAGTCTTGATTTTGATGCGAATTTCCGTGTGCCTTTTGATGGCTACGCCGCCATGTTCTTTGGTCTTGGTTCTGATGGTACCGTCGGTGCCAACAAGAACTCCATCAAGATTATCGGCGATTGTACCGACAACAAGGTTCAGGCTTATTTTGTCTATGATTCGAAAAAAGCCGGAACCATGACCACTTCGCATCTGCGGTTCGGTAAAAACGAGATCAAGAGTACCTACCTGATCACCCAGGCTGATTTTATCGCTTGTCATAATTTCTCCTTCCTTGAGAAATACGACATGCTCAAGAATGCCAAGGAGGGTGCGACCTTCCTGCTCAATGCGCCTTACGAGAAAGATGAAGTCTGGAGCAAGCTGCCGAAAATGGTCCAGCAGCGCATCATTGACAAGAAGCTCAAGTTCTTCGTTATTGACGGCATCCATCTGGGCGAAAAAATCGGACTTGGTGCTCGTATCAACGTGATCATGCAGACTGCTTTCTTCAAGATTTCCGGCATTATCCCGCAAAACCAGGCTATTGCCGAAATCAAGGACGCCATCGACAAAACCTACGGCAAGGCTGGTGAGAAGGTCCTGGCGATGAACAAGCAGGGTGTTGATGTTGCCCTCGAGAATGTTTTCGAAGTGGCTGTTCCTGCCGTTGCCGACAGTGCCATCGAGATGCAGACCGGCAAGTGGGGTGCCTACTCGGGCATGGTCCAGTCGACCCTTGGTCCGATTATTGATGGTGTTGGCCACGAACTGCCCCTGTCGGCCATGCCAGTTGATGGTACCTTCCCGACCGGAACGGCAAAAATTGAGAAGCGTAACATTGCGGTCAATATTCCGGTGTGGGATGAGGAGCTCTGTATTCAGTGCGGTATCTGTTCCTTTATCTGCCCCCATGCGGCGATCCGCATGAAGATTTACGACGAAGGTGCCCTTGTCGGCGCACCGGCAACATTTAAGGCCGTTGCACCCAAAGGGAAGGATATGGAGGGCAAGCGCTATACCCTCCAGGTGGCTCCTGAGGATTGTACCGGTTGTGGTGCCTGCGTCTACAACTGTCCGGCCAAGAGCAAGGAAGATGTTAATCACAAGGCCATCAATATGACTTTCCAGGTGCCATTGCGGGCAACGGAAGCGGCCAATTTTGAGTTTTTCCTCAACTTGCCCGACACTGATCCGGCACTGATTAATCGCAGTACCTTGAAGGGGACCCAGTTGTTGCCGCCGATGTTTGAGTTTTCCGGTGCTTGCGCCGGTTGTGGTGAGACCCCCTTCGTCAAACTCTGCTCCCAGCTCTTTGGTGACCGCATGCTGGTTGCCAATGCGACCGGTTGTTCCTCCATCTATGGCGGTAACCTGCCAACGACTCCCTGGACAACCCGCAAGGACGGCCTTGGCCCCTCCTGGAGTAACTCTCTGTTCGAAGATAACGCCGAGTTTGGTTACGGTATGCGTCTGGCGATCGACAAGAGTACCGAGTATGCCCGTGAGTTGCTGGAAAGCAATATCGCTTGTGGTTGTGCCGTTTGTCAGGGAACCGCAGACCTCAAACGGGAGATTCTTGACAGTGTCCAGGACAGCCAGGAAGAGATAGAAGTGCAGCGTGGCCGCGTTGCCAAACTGCGCGGGGTTCTGGAAAAATGTACCCACGAAACTGCCAAGCCGTTGCTGGTAAACATCGATTACCTGGTGGTTAAATCAGTGTGGATCCATGGTGGTGACGGTTGGGCCTATGACATCGGTTACGGCGGTCTCGATCACGTGCTGGCCTCAGGTGAGAACGTCAACGTCCTGGTTATGGATACGGAAGTTTACTCTAATACCGGTGGCCAGGCGTCTAAATCGACACCCCTTGGTGCCGTGGCACAGTTTGCCGCCGGCGGCAAGCGTCAACCCAAGAAGGATCTGGGAATGATGGCCATGTCCTACGGCAATATCTACATTGCCCAGGTGGCCCTGTCCAACCCGGCCCAGGTGGTCAAGGCCTTCCTCGAAGCTGATTCCTTTGATGGGCCTTCGCTTATCATTGCCTACAGCCACTGTATTGCCCACGGTATTGCCATGGATAGCGGTATCGAGGGTTGTAAAGAAGCGGTTGCCTCAGGGCATTGGCCGCTGTATCGCTATGATCCGCGTCTCGCAGCCCAGGGCAAGAATCCTCTCCAGCTCGACAGTAAAGAGCCGAGCATGACCTTTGAGGACTACGCCCTTAAGCAGAATCGTTACCGGGTATTGAAGAAAGTTGATCCGGAAGCAGCAGAAGCTCTGATGGCGGATGCCAACAAGATCACTGCAAATCGTTATAGCCTCTACAAGCAGATGGCTGAAATGACTTACGGTGGTAGTAAGGAATAGTAATATTCCATTGTCTTAAGCCTTGAAATGCAGGCCTCCGGTAGAACGTGCCGGAGGCCTGTGGTGTTTTCCGGCGGATGAAAGATGGTTGACATGACGCGAAAAAAAACCTACCGAATCTTTTTTTCCAGTAGCGGTAAAGCTTATGAGCTTTATGCGCGTCAGGTGGCATCTGCCGATATCTACGGCTTTGTTGAAATAAGTGGACTCCTGTTTGGAGAAACGGCATCTGTGTTGCTTAATCCGGCAGAGGAGAGTCTGAAAAAAGAGTTTGAAGGGGTTGACCGCATCCTCTTGCCCTATCATCAGATCAGTCGTATTGACGAAGTTGATCGCGAGGGGCGTGGCAAAGTGGTTGCTCTTTCTGCGGTTGAAGTCTCCAGCGAGACTGCGCCACCATCGCCACCGACGATGCGGTGATGGTGCCGAATCGGTACTGACGGCGGGCTGTAATCAATTCTTGACTTCAGAAAAATACTGTGATAATCAGGCACCAGTTTTTTATCAGGGGACAGTAATCATGAAAAAAACAACTGCAGCGGCAGCACGAGCGTTTGCGGCGGCATCAATCCGCCGAAGGACTGTCCATCACCCGTAACGGGTGGCACCGCGCAGGTGTGACCAGAATCAATCAAAGGCCATGGACAGATCGTCCGTGGCTTTTTTTTTACTTAAAGGGAGAAATTAAGGATGCGCAACAACATAGTTCATATCGGGGCTGGTGAATTGACCTATGAGATTCGTGCAATTGTCACCATTGCCGAGAAAATGCAAAAACTTGGGATCAAAACCAACATGGAGAATATTGGTGATCCCATTGCCAAAGGAGAAAAAATTCCTTTGTGGATGAAGGAAATTGTTGCGGATCTGGCGATGCAGGATTGCTCCTACGGTTATTGTGCCACCAAGGGGTTGCTGGAAACCCGGCAGTTTCTTGCTGATATGACCAACAAGCGTGGCTATAGTCAGATCTGTGTTGAAGATATCATTTTCTTCAATGGACTTGGTGACGCTATTCAGAAAGTGTACGGTTTGCTCAAACGCGAGGCTCGAGTTATCGGACCTTCCCCCACCTATTCAACCCATTCTTCGGCAGAAGGTGCTCACGCCGGGCTCAAGCCGGTTACCTATCGCCTTGATCCGGATAATCTCTGGTATCCGGATATGGACGATCTGCGTCAATCGATCAAGTACAATCAGTCTGTTTCCGGAGTGTTGATTATCAATCCCGACAATCCTACCGGAGCCGTCTATCCGGAGCGTATCCTCAAGGAGATTATTGCTCTGTGCAAGGAATATGACCTGTTTCTTATCTGTGACGAGATTTACCATAACCTGTGTTACAACGGCATGAAGACCAGACCGATTTCTGATTTGATCGGCGATTTGCCGGCGATTGCCATGAAGGGTATCAGCAAAGAATTGCCCTGGCCCGGATCACGCTGTGGCTGGATCGAAGTCTATAACTCCGACAAGGATGAGACCTTCAAGCGCTATATCGACAGTATCATCAATTCGAAGATGGTGGAGGTCTGTTCAACGACCCTGCCGCAAAAAGCTATTCCCAAAATTATGGCCCACCCGGAATACCCGGCTTACCTGGCAGAGAGACGGGATCGTTACGAGCGTTATTCCAACATCGCTTATGATCTTCTCAAGGATGTTCCCGGACTAAAAGTCAATCGGACCAACGGTGCCTTTTATATGAGCGTTGTATTTGAGAATAATCGACTGACTGATTCTCAAACCCTTGATATCAAGAACCCTGAGGTCCGAAGCCTGGTCGAACAACTTGTTGCCGCTCCGGGAACCCAGACCGACAAGCGTTTTGTTTATTATCTGCTTGGTGCCACCGGTATCTGCGTTGTGCCGATCTCGTCATTTTGTACTGAGGAGCGGGGCTTCCGCGTTACCTTGCTGGAACGTGACGAAAAGGAATTTACCCAGATTTTTGAAACGATCGCTAAAACCATTACTGCCTATCTGGAATCCTGACAGCAGTGATGGCGATGAAAGGTCCGCCGGGATGACTTCACAAATAAAGCAGGCACCAGCAGATCCTCAGGGCGTTATCGACAGCCCTCGGCAACTGACGGATTTTATTTTACGCGGTGCCCGTCCCAGAGATGAGTGGGGGATTGGTATCGAAACCGAGAAGCTGGTTGTCGATCGGTTGACGGGTGAGGCGGCCTCATATGAACGCATTCGTGAATTGCTGGCGCGACTTGACGGTATTGGCGGCTGGAAAGGAATTTTCGAGCAGGAACATCTGATCGGACTCCAGGGGCGGCGTTCGTCGGTTACCCTTGAGCCGGGCGGTCAGTTGGAGCTTTCGGGAAAGTTCTGTTGCGACATCCATTGCAGCTGGCGCGATCTGAGTCGTTACAGAAAGCATATTCTTGCCGTTGGCAAAGAACTGAACCCGCTGTTTCTTGGTCTGGGAACCCACCCTTTTACACAGCTCGACCAGATTTCCTGGTTACCCAAGGGGCGCTACCGGATCATGTCACAGTACATGCTCAAAACCGGCGACATGGGGCAACGGATGATGAAGCAGACCGCCGGCACCCAGATCAATCTTGATTTTTCCGACGCTGAAGATTGTGCCAGAAAGCTGAGGTTGTCCCAGCGCCTGAGTGCCGTTTCTTATGCCCTGTTTGCCAATTCACCGTTGCTCGAAGGCCGTCCGAGTGGTTTTTTGTCGACCCGTGGTGAAATCTGGTCACGCACAGATTCTGATCGCTGTGGTTTGATCGAACAACTGCTAAGCCCGTCCGCAGGATTGGACGATTTTATCGACTACGCTTTAGATGTTCCTCTGTACTTTATCGAACGTAACAAGCAATACATCGACATGACCGGCAGTCGGTTTACCTTTCGCCAGTTTCTGGACAATGGTTGGAATAATGAACGTGCGACCTTGAAAGACTGGAATCTGCATCTGTCGACTTTATTTCCCGAGGTGCGCTTGCGACCGCAGATTGAGGTGCGTAGTGCCGATAGTCTGCCGCCCCGCTTTACTGCGTCGGTCGCGGCTTTTTACAAGGGGGTTCTGTACACGGAGCAGGCACTGCGTGGCGCTGAAACTTTGTTGATGCAGATAGATCGTGCTGAGTTTGTTGACCTGTATCGACGCTCCTGGCGCGACGGTCTCAAAGCCTCCTTTTCCGGTGGTACTCTCGGAGATATTGCCACGGATCTGCTGCAATTGGCTCGAGTGAGCCTGCAGCAACAGTTCGCACAGTCTTATAGTGGTGGTGATGAAAGCCATTTTCTTGATCCCCTGCAGGAGCTGGTGCTCACAGGAGAAACCCTGGCGGAGCGGTTGCTTAGACTCTGGCCGCAAGGCCGTGAAGAGCAGCTTAAGCTGCTGATAGAGCACTGCGGATACCATGCAGAAGCCTGAGTCTGGAGGAACCGACTGATAACTGTGCATCACCACAGTTGCGTTCTGTTGGTTTGGGGTTGACAAAATACGAAAAGACACGTGGTCCTTGAGGGTTTCTTTGGTTAGTATCGGAACCATCAACAGGGTGGTGTGGCAGTCATTCTGTTGATGGAGAACGCATCATACCTCCTTTCCAGTACCGGGCCGGTGATCGGACTACCTCCTCCGACACCGGCCTCTTTTTTTGTTTACCACTTCCCGTATAACCGCACAAACAGCTTGCAGGCCACCAGGGTTTTCAGGGGAAACTGGGTGAGGCCCTTGGCGACTGAACCGGTGTATAAATATCTGAATCCTGCGTTGGTTGGGGCGCGATTCATCGCGTCCTGTTTTGTGGACCTGTTTTGCCAATCGGGCGTGATGAATTTCGATATTTAGCCGCCACAGCACTTTGTCATCCTGCGCGAAGTCGCAGGATCCAGGTTATTGGCAGGTCGCATCGATCGCGATCATCTAACCGTCATTGCTAAAGCGAATTGGATAGCCAAATAATAGAATCCGAATTTTTTATTCTCCAGGTGGTCCTGGAGACTTGGTGGCTGATTGATGGCACCTTTTACTGCAAGGGGTTAAATATCTCTTTCCTGAAGACTTTTGCTTGATTTATCAGGGGCAAAACTGGTTGAATACGGGCCTTAAAAAACCGCCAAAGGAGCCGCTCATGTCCAACCTTCAGCTAAACACCCCCATCGTCCGTGAATCCATTGATACCATCCGTCTGCTGGCTGCCGATGCTGTTGAAAAGGCTCAATCCGGCCATCCGGGAACGCCGATGGAGGCTGCCCCTATTGCCTATCTGCTTTATATGAAGTATCTGCGTCACAATCCAGCCAACCCCGAGTGGGCCGGGCGCGACCGCTTTATCCTGTCCTGTGGCCATGCTTCAGCGCTGATTTACAGCATGCTGCACCTGACCGGCTACGATCTGTCGCTGGATGACATCAAGAATTTTCGGCAGTTTGGCAGCAAAACCGCCGGTCACCCTGAATTTGCCCACACTCCCGGAGTGGAGACCACCACCGGTCCCCTGGGTCAGGGTGTTTCCGTCGCCGTCGGCATGGCAATGGGCGGACAATTTCTTGCCCAGCAGGTCGATTCCGAACTCTTTGACTATCGCACCTGGGTCCTCTGTTCCGATGGCGATCTGATGGAGGGGATTTCCGCCGAGGCCGCATCCCTGGCAGGGCACTTGAAACTGGGTGGTTTGAATTACATCTATCTGGACAATAAAATCACCATTGAAGGGGCTACGGATCTCGCCTTCAGTGAAGATGTGGGCGCTCGTTATCTGGCCTGTGGTTGGCATGTTGAACGGGTTGATGGCGAGAATCTGGCCGAGGTTGATGCGGCGATGGCCCGGGCGCAACAAGAAGTCCGCCCCTCTCTCATTATTGCCCGTACCCATATCGGCATTGGGGCGCCGAATAAGCAGGATACCGCTGAAGCTCATGGTTCCCCTCTGGGTGCGACGGAGTTGGCGCTGACCAGGCAGGCTTATGGGCGTGATCCCGAGGCAGCTTTTGTCATTTCGCCCCAGGTAGCAGAACATATGGGGGCTTGTTGTGAGCGCGGGGCGGCCCTTGAGCAGCGGTGGCAGGAGCTTTACGAGAACAAAAAGCAGCAGCCCGCAGTCAGTGCCTGGCAACAGGCCGCTACCGGCGCCTTGCCTGCCGACTGGGAGGCGGCATTGCCGGTATTCACGCCGACCGATGGTGCCAAGGCGACACGTCAGACCAGCGGTGCCGTTATTAATGCGCTGGCAGCCCAGTTTCCTTTCCTGATTGGCGGTTCGGCTGATCTGGCTCCTTCCAACAACACTGAAATCAAGGCTGCCGGTTCCTGGGTTCCCGGGCGCAGTGATCGCAATATTCACTATGGTATTCGCGAGCATGTCATGGGCGCCATTATGAACGGTTTGTGCCACACTCCCGGCCTGCGCCCCTTTGCCGGAACCTTCTTTGTTTTTGCTGATTACATGCGTCCGGCCATTCGTCTTGCCGCCCTGATGGGACTTGATCCTATCTACGTCATGACCCATGACTCCATCGGGTTGGGTGAAGATGGCCCGACCCATCAGCCGGTGGAGCATCTGGCCTCCTTACGGGCCATGCCGAACCTGACCCTGATTCGCCCCGCCGATGCCAATGAAACGGTTGAAGCCTGGAAGGCGGCTATCAACAACCGCCGTGGCCCGACCATGCTGGTGCTGTCACGCCAGGGATTGCCGATCATTGATCGCAGTCGCTATGCAGCCGCTGCGGGAGTACAGCGTGGGGGCTATGTGCTGGCACCGGAACAGGGTGCCCTGCAGATGCTTCTCATCGCCAGTGGTTCCGAGGTTCAGCATGCGCTGGCCGCGCAGGAAGTGTCGGGCAACATCGTCGAGGTGACCTCGGCGGCGA
>OBJA01000351.1_pt1 | contig 42000 bp, 48 predicted proteins | sample 1519751 | NCBI WGS metagenome assembly OBJA01 (sample SAMEA3881238, study PRJEB22517) | soil metagenome | biome: lake sediment; feature: soda lake sediment; material: sediment, water from around vicinity | place: India | collected 2013-12-23 | depth 3 m
CGTGATGAATCACTCCCCTACAATAAACTGTTCAACCGGCGGTTCGCGCACCGCCATGCACCTTACTTTTACTCGGCGGCAAAAGTAGGCAAAACCGCCACCATTGGCGTGGGGCATTTGAAATGACGGTGATCGTGCGTGGGTCTGGTCAATGTCTGCGCATCGGTCTCGATCCGTTGACCAAGGGATCAACCTGGTCGCCATTTCCCTGAGACCAACAAAGTCGAGCTTATTCTGTTTGCCCGATCTCTTGGTGGCGAAAACAGTCTGTTACATGATCGTTTACCATGCCGACGGCTTGCATGAAGGCGTAACAGATTGTTGAACCCACAAAGTTGAAGCCCCGTTTCTTCAAATCCTTGCTCATCATATCGGAAACTTCTGTTGTCACCGGCACTTCCGCCAGGGACTTCCAGGCATTTTGCCGGGGAATGCCATCGACGTAGCGCCAGAAATATGCGTCCAGTGACCCGAATTCCTCTTGAATGTTCAGTGCTCCCCGGGCATTTCTGATGGCCGACTCTATCTTCAGACGATTGCGGACGATGCCGGGGTCCTGGAGGAGGCGTGCAACATCTGCGTCCCCATATCCGGCAACACGTTCACAATCGAAATTGTGAAACGCCTTGCGATAGTTTTCCCGTTTCTTCAGGATCGTCAACCAGCTCAGACCTGCCTGCGCCCCCTCCAGAATCAGAAACTCAAACAAGCGGCGATCATCATGGACCGGAACGCCCCATTCGTTATCGTGATAGGCGGTATAAAGGGGATCGGTCCCACACCACTGGCATCTCACTTTCATCTTTTTCCCCTGCTCAAGGTAAACTTTGTCCTCTGCCTGCTCTTGCCTGCCCATGCCAATTCAGGCATTATCCTTCTTTACCTGATTATTCTATCACCAAGGAGGAGCCACCATGCAATATTTCGCCCTGACTATTATCGGCCGTGATCGTCCCGGTATCGTTGCCCAGGTGACGGAAATTCTCTATCGGCTTGGGTTTAATATCGCCGATTCGAGCTGTTCGATTCTAGGTGGTCAATTCTCCATGATTCTGATCATCTCCAATCCGAATGTCACCTCCAAAGATCAATTTGAAGAGGATTTCCGCCATCTGGAAGAAACCAACCTGTCGGTGTTTATCCGCACCATGAAACCGGGGGGAGAAATTCGCCCGGATATGGAAGGCGAACAGTGCATGATTTCTGTCTACGGTTCCGACAAACCGGGGATCGTCTATCAGGTCGCCAAGGTCCTGGGGGAACATCAGATCAACATCACCGACCTGAACACAAAATTGATCGGCTCGGCGGAAAAACCGGTCTACGTCATGATGATTGAAGCAGTGCTGCCGCCCGGCATTGAAATCGACAACGTGGAAAACTGGATGAAAGACCTGAAGCAGCAGTTGCAGGTTGACATCTCGGTCCGCTCCCTGGTCGCGGTGGAGCTGTAACTGATGGCGGCAAAAACTGTACTGGTCTACCCGGACCCTGTGTTGAAAGAAATTTCCGTACCAATCAAAGAAATTGATGATTCCGTTCGCGCCTTGCTCCAGGATCTGGTTGACACCATGGTTGCAGCCGGCCACTCCGTCGGCATTGCTGCCCCTCAGATCGGCGATTTGCGCCGTGCCGTCGTCGTTGATGTCTCCCATAGCAAGCTCGGGAAGAAACAGGAAAACCACGGCCTGATGCAGATGGTCAATCCTGAGATTATCGAGCGCGAAGGCTCGTGTGAAGTCCGTGAAGGCTGTATGTCGGTGCCGGACTACACCGGCAATGTCACCCGTGCTGAGTCCATCGTCGTTCAATATCAGGACGAAAACGGTCGACACTGCGTCATCCGTGCCGAGGGTTTTGAGGCCATCGCCATCCAGCACGAGATTGACCATCTGGATGGCCTGCTGTTCCTTGATCGCGTCTCCAGTTTGAAAACCGGGCTGTTCCGGCGCAAACGCTGACACACCTTTTTTCTGCCTCGGTCGGCAAAGAATCGACAATGAGCACCATACTGCCCGGATTCACCCACAAAACATTACGTCAAGCCATCGGTTGGTGTGCCGTTTTGGGTTCTGCCTTTTTTTTCTACCTGGCTACCCTGATTATCCGCTGGTCGAGCGACTACGTCGATATTTCTTCAGCCTACTACGTTTTTGCGCGTTTTCTCCTCGGCTTTGTCGTCGTCAGCACCACCATGCTATTGCAACGGCAACCGGTCAAACCACACAATAATCATTTACTCATCGGACGCGCCGTTACCAACACTGCTGCAGTATTCTGCTTTTACAAAGCGGTCGAGGTCGGATCGGTGGCCCAGGCCAACATCCTCAACATGACCTATCCCCTCTTTGTCGCTCTGTTTTCCTGGTTTTTTCTGCGCGGGCAACGCGACCTTTTGTCCTTTATTATTGCTCTGATCGCTTTTGTCGGCATCTGGTTGGTGCTGGCACCAGGGGATATGACCTTGGGATCAGGAAGCCTGTGGGGCATGATATCAGGGATTACCGCCGCCGCAGCCATCATCTATCTCAATATCAGCCGTCAATACCATGACTCCCAAACTATCCTGTTTTATATGTTCGGCCTGGGCATGCTGTTTATGCTGATGTTTTTCTACGACGCCATCTTTCTGCCAAATCGTATTGAATTTCTGTTTCTGCTGGCCTGCTCTGCTGCCGGAGTATTGGGTCAGTATCTGCTCACTTACGGCTTTCTCTTCGTAACCGCCGTCGAGGGCTCGGTTCTGTCTTCCAGTCGCATCTTGATGGCTGCTCTGCTCGGCCCGTTACTGGTAGCCGATCCGGTATTGACGGCAACCGGCTGGATCGGCGCCTTTCTGATTTTCTCCGCTAACGCGTCCCTGGCCTTGCGCAAACAATAAGTGCTCATCCGCAAACTGGTGCAGATGAGCACTCATGTCCTTTTCGCTTGTCAGCAATGGTAATCATTTAGATGCCGCTCTCAGCACAAGACCCCCGACCTCTATGCCGAATAGCTACAATCAATGAAGCTTGCCGCCGCGATTTTCCAGGGTTACGGCAAATCGTCGTTTCCCGATGGAAACTGTTTATCAGTCAGTGCGACTGGTAATCTCGATCAGGTGATAGCCGAATTGGGTCTTGACCGGACCCAGCACCTTGCCGATGTCGCCGGAAAAAACTACTTCATCAAATTCCCTGACCATCTGTCCGGGATAAAACTCTCCCAGAGCACCCCCCTGTCGGCCCGAAGGACACTTTGAATGCTGCTTCGCCACATCGGCAAAATCCTCACCGCCTTCAATCAGTTTTTTCAGCGTATTACAGTCTGCTTCTGAAGGCACCAGAATGTGCCGCGCACTTGCTTTAACCATGAACTATCTCCTTGCTGTTTTAGTATGACCCGCCATCATTGAATCCCTTGCAACATCAGCAGATTCCATACCGGGCTCCGGTGATGCGAGGTGAATGGTCTGGGTCGGGAAAGCGATCTCGGCACCGTTGGCTTCAATGATCGCCATGATCTTGAGCATGACATCTTCTTTGATGCTGTGAAAGTCCACCCAACTGGTGGTTTTGGTAAAGACGTAGACCATAAAGTCGATGGATGAAGCGGCAAAACGATTGACATTGACGATCATGGTCTGGTCAGCGGCAATATCCGGGTGAGAGCACAGCATCTCTTTGACCTGCTGGACAATGACAGCGACCTTGCCGCCGTCAGCATAACGCACCCCAACATGTTCAAAAATGCGCCGATGACTCATGCGCGAGGGGTTCTCCACCGAAATATTGGCAAAAGTGGCATTGGGCACATAGAGGGGACGCTTGTCAAAGGTACGGATAAGGGTTAAACGCCAGCCGATGTTTTCAACCGTTCCTTCAATCTCCTTGTCCGGAGAACGGATCCAGTCGCCCACCTTGAAGGGTTGATCAAGGTAGATCATCAATCCGCCGAAAAAGTTGGCCAGCAGATCCTTGGCGGCAAAACCAACGGCAATACCACCGATACCACCAAAAGCCAGAATCCCCGATACGCTGAAACCAAGGCTCTGCAAAACTACCAGTCCGGTGGTGATCAGCACCGACAATCGCAGTAATTTTCCTAAAGCTGATGCGGTTGTCGGATCAAGGGGTTTTTCAACATTTTTTGAACTCTGAACCGTCTTTTCCCCTTTATTGATCAACTGGGTCATAAACCAGGCAAAAATGACGATAAAGGAAACTTCGCGGATCGGGTCAATGATGTCAAAAATCGGTTCCCGCGATACCTGGCGTACTACTTCGGTCGCCCATAACAAACCGTTGATCCAGATGAACAAGCGTACCGGCTTGCGGGCCGAGTCAACCAGCAGGTCATCCCAGAAAGTTCTGGTCCTTTTTGCCGCCGACTTGAGCCGATCAAACAGCTTCTTTACCCCGTGACTGACAAAAGAGGTCAGCAGAACAATGAGAAAAACCTGGACAATCCAGGCATAACTACCACTCAAATTAAGGGTTTCAAGCACATAAATGATGATGTGGTTAAGCTGATCCTCCATTATCTTCTCCAATTTGATTTCTTGAGAACTAGTGACATACGAAATCCATGGTCAAATGCCGGAACAGATTGTAACAGCCCATCAGGGCGACCAGCAACCCCGCTCCTTTCAGCATCCAATTACGCCTGCGGCTGAACCACTGAGCGGCACTGCCGACCAGAAACAGGGAGGGAATGGTACCAACGCCGAAGAAAACCATGGTGACAGCACCCCGCACGGGATCGGCGCTGCCGGCGGCCGTGATGGCCATAGCGTACAATAAACCGCAGGGCAAAAACCCGAATAACAGCCCCAGAGGCAACGCCGACAAAGCCGGAGGCAAACGGCGCAACCCTTTGACGGCACGGGTCAGATACCGAATCGGCCCGGCGAATTCCAGGTTCATCATGTTGATGCGCGAGAACAGCCCGGCACTACCCAGTCCGATGGCAATAACGAGAATATCACTGAAAATCAGCAATCCCAGGGTCACCTGCTGGTAGGCTCCCGCCATCGCCAGGGCTGAGCCCAGCCAACCGACGACCAACCCGATCAGGCCATAAGTGATGGTCCTGCCGACATTGTAGAGCAGGTGAAAGAATGGCCCACTGTTACGCCCGTCGGCGGTCAGGGACAGGGCGGTAACGATGCCTCCACACATACCGATACAGTGGGCGGAACCGAACAGGCCGGTGAGCAGTGCCAGGGAATAGAGAGGATCCATCTGCAATGACTCTCAGCGACTCTCACAGTCGCATGGTTGTTATAAAGGTCAGACTCTTGCGGCTGAATCATTTTGCTGCTACAAGGTGACAGTAAACCTCATCGTGCCTCTGTTATCTTGATCTGCTCCACAAATTCAGGAGATTGTCATGAAAAGAGCCATCCTGCTGTTTTCCGTCCTGCTCCTTGCCGCCACTGTTGTTATCGGCTCTATGAAAGATATTGTCAACCATCCGTCCTGTCCTCTGTGCGGCATGGACCGTGAGCGCTTTTCCTTCAGCCGGATGCTGATTGTCTATGACGACGACAGCGAAATCGGCACCTGCAGTATTCGCTGCGCAGCTGTCGACATGATCAACAACCTCGACAAGGCACCGGTGCGAATGATGGTCGGTGATTACTACACCCGCGAACTGATTGACGCTGAAACCGCTATCTGGGTTATCGGCGGCGAGCGTCCCGGAGTGATGACCCGCCGGGGCAAATGGGCCTTTGCCGACCAGACCGGCGCCGACACCTTCATGGCGGAAAACGGCGGTGAACAGACGACCTTTGAAACAGCTTTGCAGGCGGCCTATACTGACCTGTATGAAGATACCCGCATGATCCGTGATCGCCGCAAGGCCCGGCGCGCCCACATGGCGCAAGAGCGGGAAGCCATGAAGTAATAAGCTGTCAGGCTCAACGTAGCCCGATCGTCCAACGACTGTCACAAGGAGATCTCCATGACCCTTTGTCCGTGCTGCACCGGAAAAGAATTTGCAGAGTGCTGTGAAACAATCATCAACGGCAGCAGAACCGCCATGACCGCTGAAGAACTGATGCGCGCCCGTTACAGCGCTCACGACAAGGTAGCGGTGGATTTCCTTTTCCACAGCACCCACCCTGACCACCGCACCAACTACGACCACAAGGGCACCAAAAGCTGGGCGGAAAAATCCCAGTGGCTCGGCCTGGAAGTGATCACCACCCATGCCGGTACGGCAACGGATGATCGCGGTGAGGTCGAATTTATTGCTCGTTTTCGCGATAAAGGGGTCATCCGCAACCATCATGAACGCGGCCACTTTGCCAAAGTTGACGGCCACTGGTTGTTCACCGAAGGAGAGATGGTCAAATCGCCGCCGGTCACCACCAGTAAAGTCGGGCGCAACGATCCATGCCACTGCGGCAGCGGCAAAAAATTCAAAAAGTGCTGTGGTCAATAACCACGATGGTCACAAGCGCCCCCTCCCATGGAACTCTTTTTGATGTCCTCCTCGCCTCCGGCGAAAACTACGCCGAACGGACGGCCTTTATCTATCGGGCCGCAGGCAGCGAACTGCACGTCAGCTACGCCAAGCTGCTTGAGGATGCCCTGATTCTTGCCAAAGCCTTTGCCTCCCACAAGATCGACAAAGGAAGCAAGGTCATGCTCCTGTCCGACAACCGCTATGCCTGGATTGTCACCGACATTGCCCTGATCTCCCTCGGGGCCGTCAGTGTTCCCCGGGGCAGCGATACCCCAACCCAGGAGCTGGAATATATCCTTGACCATGCCGACTGCGAGTTTCTGGTCATCGAAACAGAAGCCCTTCTCAAGGCCCACAGCCCCATGCTCAAGAAAACGAAACGGCTGCGGACGATTTTTATCATCGAAGGGGAGAAAACCCACCGCTGGTTCGACAGTGTTTACAGTTTTAACGATATCCTCGACGACCGCACCATCACTCCCAGGGACCGGGAAGACTTCATCGCCCGGCGCTACGCCCTGAACCTTGATGACACCTTCACCCTGATTTACACCTCAGGCACCACCGGGCACCCCAAGGGGGTCATCCTCACGCACCGCAATATCATGTACAACGTCCGCACCCTGCCGGAGATCATTGCTCTGACGGAAGCCGACAGCTTTGTCTCCATTTTGCCGAGTTGGCACATCTTTGAGCGGGCCTGCGAATACCTGGCTCTGGCCCAGGGCTGCTGCACCGTTTATTCAACCATCAAAACCTTTGCTGCCGATCTGGAGACCTACAAGCCGACGCTGGTCGCGACCGTCCCACGTCTGTGGGAATCCATGTACAGCAAGATCAATCAAACCCTGGAAAAACAGGACCCACGCAAAGCCCGCATCTTCAAAAAACTGGTTGCTGTCTCCGCTTCATATCGCTTTCATCGGCGTCGCCTCTACAATCAATTGCCGCGCTTTGAAAGAAGCAACCCCCTGGTCGCCGCCGGGCAAAAACTTCTTTCCCTGGCCCTGATCCTCGCCCTGTTTCTACCCTACCGCTTCGCGCAAAAGAAACTGGCGGCCGTGCAGGCGCGCTTTGGTGGCCGTCTGCGCATGGCCATCAGTGGTGGAGGCAGTCTCCCGGCCTATCTCGATGAGTGGATTGATGCCATCGGCATCCGTATTGTCAACGCCTACGGCATGACCGAATGCGCCCCGGCTATCGCCGGACGCGCCCTGAACTGTGACATTTTTGGCACCCTGGGTCCGCCGACCAGAGATACGGTACTGCGCATTGTTGCTGAAGACGGCACGATCTTACCCGCCGGGGTTGAGGGGGAAATTCAGATCCGTGGCGAGCAGGTGTTTCCCGGCTACTACCGCAACGACGAAGAAAATGCCGTAGCCTTTACAGCGGACGGTTTTTTCCGCACCGGTGATCTGGGCAAACTGACCTTAACCGGCGAGCTGGTCCTCACTGGTCGCGCCAAAGAAATCATCGTTCTGGCCAGTGGCGAAAACATCGATCCCAGCCGCATCGAAGCGGCCATTTCCCAATTTCCCTTTGTCACCGATGCGGTGCTGGTGGGGCAGGACAAGAAAGGCTTGGGGGCACTGATTGTCCCGGATATGGAGCAGTTGCGCGCCTTTTTCGCCGACAAAGCCGATCAATTGGCGGAAACCAAAGAGCAACTTCTCTCTGATCAACAGGTGCTTGATCGGGTAAAAGCTGAAATCAACAAGCTGCTGCACCCCAAAAAAGGCTTCAAACCCTTTGAAAAACTGCAGAACATTCATTTTCTCGACAAGGAATTTACTGCCGGGGAAGAACTGACCAACACCCTGAAAAAAAAGCGCCACGTCATCGAAACCAAATACCGGGAGATTATTTCCAAGTTGCTCAAATAACCGCCTGCTGACGGGCTTTCCAGATTAATGGGGCTGGTTATCTATTTGACTCCACGGTGTCATCCTGCGCGAAGTCGCAGGATCCAGATTGCCGGCGGAGTGTAACGGTTTCGATCCTCTCCCCGGCATCATTGGAACAAAGTGGATACTCAGACAGGATTATTCCAGCCCGGCACGAATCTTCTGCCGGGTCTGCTGGAAGATCTCCGTCAATTCACCCCCTAAGTCAATGGCTTGATCAATTACCGCCAGGGCTTCATCGCGGCGACCGCTTTCGCTCAGCACCAGGGCCAGATTATTCAAGGGGATGCCGTTGTCCGGTTGCAGGGTGGCTGCCTGACGAAAGGCAGTGATGGCCCCGTCCCTGTCGCCAAGAAGATAACTGCTGTTGCCCACCCCCATCCAGGCCACAAAGCTGTCGGGCCAAACAGCCACAGCCGTCTGGTAGGCCGTCTTGGCGGCGCCCACCTGGTCGGCCCGTTCCAGCCCCACGGCCGCTGCCAGAAAGCCATTTTCATTGGCCGTTGCCGGCACCGTATCGGGCGGCACGACCACCAGCCCCCAGAAATCACCACGACGCCAGGTCCGTTCGAACACCGCCATCGCCATCGCCATCTCTGCAATCGTACCGGAGTGAAGGATCACCTGACGCTTCGGCCGGTCAACACCGATGACTACAGCGTAGTGCCAGCGGGGGAACCAGGACAGGCCGAGATTCTGCAGGATCAGTACCGGGTGCCCACTCTTGAGTTCAGCCACCAGCTCCGACCAGCCGGAGACAGGATAAGCCAGATAGCCCTGACGCCGTGCCGAGGCGATAATCGCCGGCTGCAGGCTCCCTTTCAGGGCCGGCGAGTAAACCTGTTCCACGAGCAGCGGCAAATCAACCTCTTCACCGTTCCAGGCCAGGAGCATGGCCAAGGCTGCCGGCCCGCACTGATATTCTTCCTGCGGGAAGAAGGGTACATCGGTCTGAAGTATCTTGCCTTCCCCGACGGACACTTCCTGTCGATACTGCAAAGAACTGCAGCCACCAAGAATAAAGATAAACAAATAAAAAACAGCGCAGGCAAGCCATCGCCCACCTGCGCCATTATGCTGATGTCTCATTTTTCAGCGGATCGGCTGAACAAAAGTAAAGACTTTGGTAAAACCAAGGATATCGGTAATCAACAGAACAACAAAAATGAATACGGCAGCGCCAATCACAGCCCCCAGACCGGCTCCTGCGTGCAGACGTTCTATTTCACCGGCAAGGAGCCTGATCTCAGCATCGGACAGACTCGCCACTCGAGCTGTCACTTCATCAGCTGCTACGCCATGTGACATCATCACCTGCTGGACATCATCACGGGCAAAAAATGCCATGACCTGTGTACGTGCGTCGTCATTTACCTGCGCGGCAAGCACCGTTTCTGTGCTGATCATTCCGGCTTGAGCAGTGCGAATGCCAACATCAACGGTAAGAAAGCACAGGGCAAGCAACAGACATAGGGGCTTACCAACGTAACGCAGAACCTGTTTTCTCATCAATCTCACTCCTTTTCATTAGCACTGAATAGATTCGTTAAAACTACTGGGATTTTGAATAAAAATACCATAGAAAGCATGGTCGGAAAACCGTTATCGTTCCCGAAAGTATTCAATCAGCGTTCGAGGTTTTTGAAACCTGGGGTATTCCGCGCCCCCCAGATGAATCAATCACCTGAGCAATTTCCTGAGAATGATGATCGATATCTGCCTTATTACTCCATAGCCCCCGAAGCAAAAATATAGGCTTGTCCCGGCCCTATTTGTCTCTGGTACCAAACACTTCCCTGATGAGATCTTTTACCGCTTGAGCTGCCGGGGAACTGGTGCGTTCGGCCATCTCGGCCAGCCACAACTGTCGGATAATCCGCAGACCATCAACCTCAACCCGATACAAGTCGCCACGCTGGATACTCTCTCTGGTCGAGAGATCAGAGACAAAAGCGCAGCCGTAGCCAGCGGCAACCGCCCGGCGGACTGCCTCGTTACTTCCCAGACGCGCCAGAATGCGCAGAGACTGGGGATCACGCCCAGCTCGCAGCAGAGCATTATTCAAACTCTGCCAGGTTCCGGAGCCTTGTTCACGCACGACCAGTTCCTGCTCAAAAATCTGCTGCACACTTATTGTGCCTGCAGTCCGCAAAGGATGGTCGGCACCTGCAATCAGTATTAATTCATCGGAAATGATCGGCAGATAGCTATAACTGTCATCTTCAATTCGACCGCCAACCAACCCCAACTCAACACGCTGATTGCGAATATCATTGAGGATCTGCTGGGTATCACCCATGCGTACATCCAGAGAAATGCCGGGATAGCGCTGTTGCAGCAAGGGCAAGAGTCGCGGAATCAGATAGTTTGCCGGGATATTGCTGGCACCCAGACTCAATGTGGCGTTATCAATCCCGTGAAAGCGATTCATGGCCTGCTGTAATTGTTTGACTTCATTCAACACCATCCGTGCCTGCTGCAAAAATATTTTCCCCCCCGCCGTGAGCACAACTCCCTTACTGATACGGTCCAGAAGGCGGGTCCCAAACTCCTCTTCCAGTGCAGCAATGTGCTGACTCACTGTCGATTGCGTCAGCGACAACTGTTCTCCACCCCGGGAAAAACTGCCGCTTTCAGCAACCGCTACAAAAAGCTCTAACTGACGCAATGTCATATGTTCTCCTATCGGTTTTCGTAATGCTCAATCACATATTTATCAATATTATCAATTTGACCTTCTTTCGTCACTCCTTGTAGTTTTTTAACTGATACTTTTTCTTAAGAGGAAACAGGTGAACTATATGAGGTCAATTCTCACGGTATGTATTCTGACATGTTTATTCTTGCCGTCTTCAGCCATGGCATTTCAATATATCGCTGCTGCAGAGTTGAAAACCGCCATTGAATCACAGTCGCCTCTGACTCTGATTGACATCCAGGTAAAAAGAGACTTTGACCGTCACCATATTGTCGGTGCCATTCCGACATATGCTTTCCCGGTGAGATCCGACAGGGATCGAGCCAAACTTGATCCGGTGATTGCCAAGGCAGCACAAGATAACACCAATATCGTCATTGTCTGCCCTCGTGGTCTCAGCGGTGCAATGAATACCTTTGAATATCTTCTCGACTCCGGAATTGATGAAGATCGAATCTTCATCCTCACCGACGGCCAGGCAGCCTGGCCTTTCCCGGAACTCCTGACCCAAAACAGGTGATTCTCCGTTCGCTCCTGGACAGTTGCTGTCAGGATATGCTGACCGCTATCCGGCACCCAGCCAAACACCTTGCCGACAGATGGCGGTTCGACATGAACGCAACATCTGCACATCGGGTTCGAAGTGACAGAATTTTCTTCTGACAAGGCGGATGCCATTCAAAACGTTGCATTGGCGAAAGCATTACAGGAACACAACACTCTTTGCACACGGTGCGGCATCTGTGTTTCTGAGTGTCATTATCTTGCCCGCCACGGACACCCAGGCACACTGGCGGCTGAGTATGACCCCGATGATCCGGATCATCTTGCCAGAGCTTTTGAATGCACCCTCTGCGGTCTGTGTGCTCACGTTTGTCCGGAAAACATCGACCCGTCACGTATGTCCCTTGAAATGCGCCGCGAGGCCTTCTTGCGTGGATTATCCGATCTGCCGGAGCACCGGGGCTTGCGCAAATACGAACGGACCGGCAATTCCAAAGCATTTACCTGGTACGCCTTCCCGGATGGTTGCGATACCGTCTTTTTCCCCGGTTGTTCTCTGGTCGGCAGCCGCAGTGAAACCACCGGCAAACTATTCTCACACTTACAAAAAATCATCCCCAATATCGGCCTTGTGCTGGATTGCTGCAATAAACCATCCCATGATCTGGGAAATCATGTTCATTTTTCACAAATGTTTAAAGAAATGCACCTTTATTTAAATGAACATAACATCGAAAACATATTAGTTGCGTGCCCGAATTGCCTGAAAATGTTCAGTACCTATGCGTCAGACCTGACAACCCGAACTGTCTATGAAGTGCTTGCAGAGGCCCCTCCTGCTGTCAACACAATGAATATGGCAGTCACTGTCCATGATCCCTGTGTTATTCGTCATAACATCAAAACACAAAATGCCGTGCGCCAACTCCTGGAAAAAACAGGCAACAAAATCGAAGAGATGGTTCACTCCAAAGAAAGAACCATCTGCTGCGGTGAGGGTGGAGGGGCCGGCAATATTGCCCCCGATCTGGCAGAAAAATGGATCAGCCAACGCCTTGAAGAAGCCCAAGGCAAACCCATTGTCAGTTATTGTGCCGGCTGCACCAACAGTTACAACAACAAAACCACTACAGGGCACATTCTGGACCTGGTATTCGAAACTCAAACCGCCCTGACCCCCCAACACAAGGTTACCAGATCACCCTTCACCTATCTGCAGCGCCTGAAATTCAAGAAAGACATTCAGCGTCGATTCCCGGCTGCCGTGACCCGCGAACGGCTCTTCACAGCATCAACGCCGGCCAAACCAGCTGGGATCGTTACCAAACTGGCCCTGGTGATTTTGCTGGTGGCACTGGCGGTAACAGCTCACCAGACCGGCCTGGCAGAATACTTCGAGCAGGAACGCCTGCGCGCCTTTATCCAGCAGTATGGCATGCTTGCGCCGCTGATCTATATGCTGCTCTACGTTCTGGCCCCGGCACTTTTTCTTCCCGGCCTGCCCCTCACTGTAGTCGGAGGAATCCTGTTCGGCCCCTTCTGGGGAGTTGTCTACACCATCATCTCGGCGACGGCTGGCGCTTGTCTTGCCTTTCTGGTTTCTCGTTATCTTGCTCGTAACCTGATTAAAAAACGATTAAACGGAGCACGCTGGCGACAACTCGATCAACAGGTTGCTGACCAAGGGTGGAAGATGGTCGCCCTCACCCGCCTGATCCCTCTGTTCCCCTTCAACCTCCTCAACTATGCCTTTGGCCTGACCGGCATCAAATTCAGCCATTATGCCTTGGCAACGTTCATTTTCATGTTGCCCGGCTGTATCGCTTTTATTGTTTTTTCCAGTTCCCTCCTCGACCTGTTTCAGGGGAGGGTCTCGCCGACACTGTTGATTGGCCTGGTGCTGATCGCTGCCGTCTCGCTGCTTCCTGTTGTTTATCAGAGAATCAAAAAAGGTAAACGCCGCTGACCAGCTACAACAACGCTCTATTTGTGTCCGCGTATCAACCAGCCTTCAAGCTATACGAGCCTGAACAGTTGAGAAACGTTAAAGGAAGACGGTCATTCCCAATATGGCTCGATCGTCTCAATATGGGATATTTACGACTGTACGCTGTGATTAACAGGATGACCCATTGAGGAATAACAGCCTGGAATCAGCGGCCTGCAAGATTTCAGAAAAAAGGCACAAACCTTGCTAATACCTTGGTACGGGGATTAATTTTCCATTTTCGCAAGGGCATCCGTAATTCATGCTGAAGAATGACTACCAACAACACTGTCATTACGGTAAACAGGCGTTTCTTCTGTTTGCACAGGACTACCAGTCTGAACAGAAAGCTTATGGTTTCGGTCACAAGTTCAATCGCTCATTGCACCAAGCCTTGCAGGAACGTACCTTTGCACTGCTGGAACAGTTCAATTCGGCGGATCTTCTTGTTGTCAAAAACGGCCAGGTTGCTGTTCCAAAACGGGCACAAACTCTTGCCCAGCGCGGCATCGATTTTGAGGCGCGTTTCATCGCCGCGCTGCAGGACGCCTTTGCTCTGGGCTATGACCGGGTCATTGCTATCGGCTGCGATATTCCGACCCTTGCTCCCGAAGAGATAGCTCAGACTCTGTCCTGCCCGGACCTTGTTCTCGGGCCGACTTATGATGGTGGATTCTACCTGGCGGCATTGCGACCGCAGGATCTCAACTTTTTTATCCAGCTTCCCTGGCACAGTCAGCTTTTGCTGGAGACCTTGCAGGAACGCATCCGGCAAGCGGAGTATCCCTGTACATTATTGGCTCGGCATCGCGACATAGACCACGCCGGTGATTCCCGCCATTGCGCCACATTACTGTTTGAACTCGCTTATGAGTTTCTGGGTCTGCTGCTTCTCCCCGCGAGCGTTGGTCTGAGATCCGTCTTTTCACCCTACCACCATCTTCCCGATCCACGCGTTAATTCGCTACCACCCCCGGTTCACATTCGACTATAAATCTATTTTTTCGCTACAGCTGCTTTTAATGTTGTAATGACGAGCAACTCCGACCATCTGTGCTAAAACACGCACAGAAACGGACCGAAGGTTGATTCCTTTTGGTCCTCAGGGACGCAGTTTTCGGACATGCGACCCCAGGTTTTTGGCCGGTTCATGAGTTGAATGCCAAAACATTAAACATGCTGAAGAACAGTAGAACAGCGCCTTTGTTCCGATGAAGGTGCTTTAGAAGCCTTCGTAAACAACACTATCAGATCAGGTTCAGAAATGAGTGCGTCAGCAACCAACAGACAGTTATTCCACGCTGTCCACCTGTGTTAGATTTGTCGCGAATCTCTGAGCCGGGAAAGGTTTTAACGTGACCTTACAACAATTACATTATCGGGATATTTTCACCAAAGCCCTCGATGATGCGCCCCTGTCCCGCGAAGAGGCGTTACAGCTCATGACCATCCCCCTTCACAGCGAAGATTGTTATCTGCTACTGGCAACGGCTGATCGCCTCTCCAAAGAGCAGTTCGGATTCAAGGCTGAAAACCACTATCATATCGGTTTGAATGTCGAGCCCTGTCCCCTCGACTGTCTGTTCTGCAGCCTGACCCATACTGCCGGCATTTTCACTGAAAAAACCGAGTTTCCCATCGAACAGGTGATCGCCTGGGCGAAGCATGCGGAAGAACAACACGCCGATGGACTGAATCTGATGACGACCGGCACCTATCCGTTTGAAAAGCTGCTCGAAATCGGTCGAATTCTCAGTCGTGAAGTGTCCACACCCCTGGTGGCCAACACCCGCGATATCAACCACCGCGAAGGAGAAGAACTTCTCAAGGCCGGATTTGTCAGCGCTTATCATGCTGTCAGATTGGGTGAGGGGCGTGACACGCCACTGAATCGCGACAAGCGGATTGCCACCATCAAGGTTCTGCGCGATGTTGGGCTACACTGGGCTAACTGCATTGAACCCGTGGGGCCGGAACACAGTTATGAAGAGATTGTCGATCTGATGTTGCTGGCGCGGGACAATGGTGCGACCTACAGCGGTGTCATGCGCCGCATCAATTTTCCCGGCTCTCCAATGGAAAAGTTCGGCATGATCAGCGAACTGGAAATGGCACGACTGGTCGCCATCAGCCGCCTGGTCATGGGGAGCGTCCCCAAAGCCCATTGTACCCATGAGCCACATTCCGCTTCTCTCATGGCGGGAGCCAACCTGTTCTTCCCGGAGGTGGGTTCCAGCCCCAGGGATGGCATTGATGACACCGGCAAAGGACGCGGCCACGGCATTGAAGATTGTCAACGTATTCAGCGGGAAATGAATCTTGATCCTCTGCTGCCGTCAAATTGTTATAGAAAAGCCAAAACGTTCACTAATTTGTCAAAGGCTATATCATGAACATTATAAAAAAATGTACAAGAATTCATGTTTTTTTGCTGGTTTCTTTTATGGTTCTATGCTTCGGCATCCCATCTGCCATTGCTTCAGAAATTCGCGTCGGAACCTGGCGCACCACCCAGACCATCCAGCCCTTTTTCTACAACCAGTTTCTCCCTGATGGACTCAAGGTAGATGTCCGCGCCTTTACCAACCCGGCGGACCAGAAAACCGCCCTGCTGGCCGGTAGCCTCGAGATGACCGGTACCACCATCGCCCACGCCATTCACTCTGCGTCTCTGGGACAGCCGGTTGTTATCGTTGCCGCTCTTTGTAATCGTGCCTCGGCCCTGGTTGTTGGTACAAACAGCGGCATTAACAGCGTGGCGGACCTTAAGGGTAAAACCATCGGCTATGTGCCCGGCACCATGCATGAGATCCTGTTGCGTGAAGCCCTGCACCGCGCCGGACTGTCCCCAGCCAGTGATGTTAAACTGACCCGGGTTGATTTTTTCGATATGGGCATGGCTCTGGCCCGAGGCAATATTGATGCCTTCCTGTCGGGCGAGCCCTTCCCGACCCTGGCGGTTGATCAGGGCTATGGACGCATCCTGTCCTACCCCTATTTTGACGATTCCATCGGCACCATCAATGCCGCCATGATTGTCCAGCGCGCGACGATTGAAAAAAAGCCTGAACTTGTCCAACAACTGGTGACAGCCCATGCCACAGCCACAGACTGGCTCAATGATAACCAGGGAGAGTGGCTGCAATCAGCGGCGCAGTTTGGTACACCCCTGCCGATTCTTGAACAGGCAGTGGGCAACATTGAGCTGACCTGGAATATGGATGAATCATTTGTCCGGCAGGTGAAAACTCTGGGTGAACAGATGCAGGCCCTGGGCATTATCGAGCGCCAGCCCGATTACGAGCGCCTCTTCGATCTGTCTTTTGTGAACAAGGTTAACAGTAATCAATGACAAAGAGCAGCCCCGACATCTGGCTGCACCGCAGCCTCCCCTGGATCCTCCCGGCAGCCCTGCTGCTGGGCTGGTATCTGATCAGCACCAGGGAACTGATTCCAACCTACCTGCTGCCCCATCCCCGTCAGGTTCTGGTTTCAGGGTTTGATTACATCTTCGGGAACCCGCAGCAAGGGATTTATACCGGACGTTTCGTGGGCGATTTCAGTGCCAGCATCGCTCGTGTTGTGTTTGGCTTTGCCCTGGCGACAGCCATCGGCCTGCCCCTGGGACTTTTGTCCGGACGTCTGGAAAAAATTCAGCTGCTCCTTGGCAGTACCCTCAATGCCCTGCGGGCAGTCCCCGGCATCTGCTGGCTTCCCCTCGCCCTGATCTGGTTTGGGATCGGTCTGAAAACCACGGTCTTCCTGGTGGCGCTGGCTGCTTTTTTTCCCATTTTTCTCAATGCCGAGGCCGGTGCCAGACAGATCAGCCCAACCATGATCCAGGCCGGCACCATGCTCGGCATGAACTCCTTTCGGCGCATCTACCGGGTGCTGATACCTGCGGCCATGCCCCATCTTGTCACCGGACTACGGTTGGGAATGGGAATTTCCTGGGCCTATCTGGTGTTAGGTGAGTTGACCGGCGTCCCAAATGGTCTTGGTGCGGTGATCATGGACGCCCGCATGCTCGGACGCAACGATATCATCATTGTCGGTATTATCCTGATTGCCCTGATCGGTCGTCTGTGTGATACCGGCCTGCACCTGCTCCTGCGCCTGCTGTTCAAAAGTGCCCGGAGACTGACATGAATCGCCAACACCTGCATATTATTCATCATCACCAAAGCACGGCCCCACAACCGGTGGTGCTGGAAGTCAGGCGCCTGACCAAAGGATTTGTCTCCGCCGATCGCGAGCAGACCATTGCCTTGAGGGATTTGTCTTTCTCTGTCCGCCAAAATGAACTGCTCTGTATCCTCGGTCGCAGTGGCTGTGGCAAGTCGACCCTGCTCAAACTGCTGGCCGGCTTTATCAAACCCAGTTCCGGTGAAATTCTCCTTAATGGCTCACCATTGCGCCAACCCGGTCCTGAGTGTTGCATGGTATTCCAGGAGGACGCCCTGTTCCCCTGGCTGACGGTTCGGGAGAATATTGCCTTCGGTCTCAACAACAAACCTCTCACCCGCAAGCAAAAACAGCAGGAGGTTGAGCGTTTCATCGATCTGGTAGGGTTAAACGGTTTCGGCTCTTACCTGCCTCGGGAAATTTCAGGAGGGATGAAACAGCGGGTCGCCCTGGCGCGGGTCTTGATCCTGCAGCCGCGTATTCTGTTGATGGATGAACCCTTCGCGGCCCTGGATGCTCAGACCCGTGAGCAGATGCAACAGCTGCTACAGGAACTGCGCCGACAGTTTACCCCAACCATCCTGTTCGTTACTCACGATGTCAATGAAGCGCTGCTGCTCGGGGACAGGGTCCTGCTCTTCGATAAGAATCCGGGCCGGATCAGCCATGATATCAAGGTAGATCTGCCGCAGAAGCGTTCTGCCGACAATGAGTCTTTTTTGCGCCTGCGCACCCACATCAATCAGCAGCTTAAACATGAATAAAGCCGTTAGTTGCACCCCGATAAATTACGGATCGATGACCTGATCCAAAATCGAGTGGACCTCTTCGGCAGTTTTACTCGAAACCCGCTGCTGTTCCATCTCGGCGATGAGGCGTTGCTTGCTATTGCGGGCTGCAGACATCTCTGCTACGGCCTGCTCAATCCTGCGCCGCGATTCTGTACTCCAGCGCGTGATAGCGTTGCGACGTTCAGTCTGCGCCCGCTGAAACTGCGCTGAAATTTCTCGCGCCCGCTCCACCATTTCAGCTTCCCGCTGCTGTTGTTCCCGTTGTCGACGTTGCTCCTCGCGCACCTCATGTTCATAACGCGACTGGGTATCGACCACAGGAGGACTGGTACGTTCTGGAACATAATGTAAATTATCCGGATCCTTGGCTTCAATTTTACGCGCTCCGATCTGACACACGCCCTGGAGTGTGTGCAGATTATCACTGACGTGCAATCGCCCCTCACTGTCGCGACAGGTATACAACGATGCCGCTGCAATAACGGGCAGAACACAAAAAATAAATAAAAAAGTTGCAATCTTCATCATAAGCTCCGTTAAAACAGCCTCTTACTATCCAGCAACAAGGTGACTGGACCATCATTCACCAGATCGACCGCCATATCGGCTCGAAAGATCCCGGTCTGCGTCGGCACGCCCTGCATCATCACGAAGGCAACGAACTGATCACACAAGGGCTCTGCCTGTTCAGGCGGCGCAGCATTGGAAAATCCGGGACGGCGACCTTTGCGACAATCCCCCAGAAGGGTAAACTGCGACACAACCAGCATTTCACCCTTTATGTCGCTCACGGACAGGTTCATCTTACCATCCTGATCTTCAAAAATCCGTAGCCCGGTGATCTTTTCAGCCAGAAGCATGGCATCTTTCTGATCATCGTTCCTGTCAACCCCGAGCAATACCAACAAGCCTGATCCGATTGAAGCCACCTTCTCGCCGGCAACCGTGACTCCTGCCTGAGAAACCCTCTGTACGACTGCACGCATCATTTGTCCTTTTTACAATGTGTTACATCATCCACTCATTTTCTCCGTCAGCTTATCAAAGAAAAACGTAACTATTCAGATGCTGACTTAAGGACAGGGCCGGAACCCCTGCTTTTCTACCCACGCGCCAGTTGACGCAGCAATGCCAGGTTTTCCAGATCATGGCAGTTGTTGTCTCCCGGCGGCGTTTCAGTAATCTTCGGACAGTGGACAAAGCGTTTATCCTGCATCAAACACCTGAAACCCTCAAGACCCATCAGTCCCTGACCGACATGTTCATGGCGATCCACTCTGGAGCCGAGGGGTTTTTTACTGTCATTGAGATGAAACAACTGCAGACTGTCAATGCCAAGATTTCGATCCACACACTCCATCAATTCCTCATATCCCTGAACGCGACTCAGGTCGTAACCGGCAACAAAAGCATGGCAGGTATCAAGACAAACCGCGAACCTTTTCCTGTCAAGACGTTCAATAACCCAGGCCAGTTCTTCAATAGACGAGCCGAGGGTCGCACCCTGTCCGGCCGTATTCTCGAGCAGAATAGTGACTTCGCCATCGCTGTGTTGACAAATCTGATCAAAGCTTCGACACAGGGTTGCCAGTCCGGAAGGCACCCCTTCACCTTTATGTGAACCGGGGTGAATCACAAGAGACTTGATTCCCAGGCGGCGGCAACGCTCAAGTTCATCAAGACAAGTAACAATTGATCGTTGCCGTTGTGCTGGATCAGGACTGGCAAGATTCAGCAGGTAACTGCTATGAGCGGCGACATAGCGGACGTTGCTCCCTTGCCGGGCGGATTGAAATGCACTGACAGCTTCTTCCGTAAGGGGTGGAGCCTGCCAGCGACTGGCGTTGCGAGTAAACACCTGAATGGCTGTTGCACCGATGACCGTTGCTCGGATAATGGCATTTTCCAGCCCCCCGGCGATGGAAACATGGGTACCAAGCAATAAAGAGGAATCGTCTGCAATCTTCATCAACTGTTCATCTGACACCAGCGCCCCAGCAGGGGAGCAATCTCGTTCACACTGCGCAGACAAGTATCCACATAAGACATATCCGCCTCTATCTGACCGTCAGGAGCCACAAGTACAGTGGTCATGCCGAATTTTTTTGCTGTTCTCAGGTTCTGTAGTTGATCTTCCACCATGACACAATCTCTACCATCCACAGCCAACTGCTCCAACACTTGCTGATAGGGGTCAGGATTAGGTTTGGGCAGATATCGGGCAATGCGAATATCGAAAACATCTACGAAAAGATCCTCAATCCCCAGAGCTGTCAACACGCGGTCAGCATGACAGCGAGAGCCATTGGTAAAAACATAGCTGGGAATTCCAGACTCTTTGAGGGCATGGCGCAGACCCTCATCCGGGGTCAGTCGACTACCGACATCCACCGCATGGACATAATCAAGGTAGTCTTCCGGATCAACTCCGTGGTGGCGAATCAGACCCAGCAGGGTAGCTCCGTATTCATGCCAATAGCGACGCCGCAAAGCATCAACTTCGGCAGCACCAATGCCGACAACGTCCTCCATATATCGATTGATTCGCACATCGATTAATGAAAAAAGGTCGCAGCAGGCCGGATACAGGGTATTGTCAAGATCAAAAAGAACGGCTTTCATGCGCTATTGCCTGCCCCTGTTACTATTGTGGCTTGTAGGTTCCGGAAAATACCTCGACGGCCGGCCCCGTCATCATCACCTCGCCATCTTCAATCCATTCCATCAACAGATCACCACCGCGCAGATGATTGGTAATCTTGCGCTCAGTTCGCCCGGTCAATACCCCGGCCACCGTCACCGCCGCCGCTCCGGTACCACAGGCCAGGGTTTCACCGGCACCGCGTTCCCAGGTGCGTTGAATGACCTCACTGCGGGAAACAACTTGTACGAACTCGACATTGATTCGTTTAGGAAACCACGGATGACGCTCAATAACAGGACCAACTTCCGTGACCGGAAACTGTTCAACGTCATCAACAAAAACAACCGCATGGGGGTTCCCCATGGAAACACAGGTCAGTTCGAGCAGACGACCACCAACCTCAAGTGGAACATTCACCGCCTGCTCTCCAACTGCTCCGGTCATCGGCAACTCGGCCCTGGTCAGCCGAGGGCGACCCATAGCTACCGTTACCGAGCCAACAAGGCCCTCACTGTTCAATAAAAGATTAAGTTCAAGGATTCCACTTCCTGTTTCAATATGAACTTTTGTTTTTTTCGTCAGACTGTGATCATAAGCGTACTTGGCGACACAGCGAATACCGTTGCCGCACATTTCTGCTTCACTCCCGTCAGCATTAAACATCCGCATTCGTAAATCAGCGCCCTCTGATGGCAAAATCAAAATCAACCCATCGGAACCAATACCGAAATTGCGATTACTGACCTGCCGAGCCAAACCGGCAGGATCATCAACGACCTCCTCGAAGCAATTGACATAAACATAGTCGTTGCCGGCACCGTGCATTTTGGTGAATTTCATGTTTTTGCCCCCTTCTTCCATAGTTGTCGCAAAACAACCCTCTCTGCTAGTATGATAAGGATTAAATACGAACGGCTCAACACCTTACCGCAAAGCACAGGAGAACTGATGGCCTTTTTTCTGAAAACCAAAATCTGGCAGACCGGCGCCCTTGACTGGTGGGCAATGATTGACAATGAAGACGTTTACCTGGGTTCACGTGAATTTCCCCAGCCTCCCGAGGAGGGAGATGAGTGGGTGGTTCACAAAACCGGCGATCGTTTTAAAATTATCAACATGGAAATCCGTCACATGGGCAAGCAAGAACCGGTGACCTACCCATGGTAGCCCTGGAAATCGTCCAATTGAAAGCAAGCGATATGGAGAATTTCTCCTATCTGGTTTATTGCCCGGAGACCCTTGAAGGCGTGGCTATCGATCCGTCAATGTGGCCTCAGGTCCTGCTTGATGAGGCAAAAAAACGTGGAGTGACGCTGACGCTACTACTGAACACCCACGGCCACCAGGACCACATCAAGGGCAACAACGAGATTCTGGTCGCCGGCAACGTCAAGCTTGCTGCCCATCCGGAGGATGTTCGCCGCCCCGATATTCCTCTGACTGAAGGGAAGCAGCTGAAAGTTGGCAATTCATTCCTGACCGTCATGCACACCCCGGGGCACTCCCCCGGTTCGGTGGTATTTGCGACAACAGATGCCATTATTTCCGGCGACACCCTGTTCGTCAGTCGCTGCGGTCGTGCAGATTTGCCCGGCAGTGATGTCAACCAGCTTTATAACAGTCTGCAACGCTTAAAAAAACTGCCGGAAACGACCAGAGTCTATCCCGGCCACGACTACGGTCCAATGCCAAATTCGACCATCGCCTGGGAACTGACAAACAACGAATTCATCAGGTGTCCTGACCTGGAATCCTTTATTGCTCTAAGAATGGGATAAACTGCTTTTTTCGGTGACGAGAACGACCCGCGTGCCAGCCAGCCGATCATTCCATCCGCGCCCGTCGCCACTGAATACAACCAGCAGATAGCCAAGTCCGAAGGGTATTAGCTGCAACAAGCCCCCGACACTGCGCAAAAACGACTGGGAAAAGGACAAGGGCTCACCATCCGTTGCTTCAACCCGCAGACCGGTCAGCATTTTTCCCGGAGTCTGGCCGGCAAGAAAGTGAAAAAGGGTGAAATATCCAAAGGTAAGGGTAAAGAATATCAGAAAGTAAGGCACCGACAGATCAATGAGCGTATCCAATGTCGGCAATGGGCCAGTCTCTCTGGACAGGGAAACCTCCGCAGCAATGATAAAGCTGAGTCCGACCAGCATCAGAATAACTGCATCATAAACGAAGGAAGCAAAGCGCCCGCCAATTGAACCCGGCAACGTCTCAGCCAGGCCGGACTCCTCGTCGGCTTCAGCAGGGGAATCGGCAATGATTTGTGCAAAAGCGTCCGATTCACCCTCGGCAGGGTCAAAAACGAAATCACTGTCTTCGTCCGCGCTCAACGATGCCGGTGAAGAATCGCTGGAGTGTACCGGTTCCCGAAGAGTTGCCGATACTTCAGCTACATCCGGGGAAGACAATGAAACCGGCTGTGAAGCTTCCGGAGCCCTCACCACTGGTGAAGACTCCGGCAAATCAAAAGGGTCGGCTGGGCCCTCCCCGGATCCCCTGGGCTTTTCCGAGGAACGTGCCTCTTCTGTTAAAGATTCAGGGTCGAAACCGAAATCTTCCTCAAGCTCTTCATCCTCATCGGGCAGATCAAAAGCAAAATCCTCGTCTGCAGTGGCCTGGGCCTCGTCTGCCGAATCGGCTTTGGGGGCCTCGAGAGACTCCTCCATGTCTTCCGTTTCCGGAGCCTCTTCAAAGAGGTCATCAAAAGAGAGGTCTTCCTCTTCGCTGCTTTCGCCCATAAAGTCAAAGCCGAAGTCATCAGCCTCAGCGCTGTCTGCAGTGCCCTTGCCCTTATCTACAGCGGCAGCGGTGGCCCCCATGGCTGTAGCAGCAGCCAGTTCCGGGGTCTCAACAGCAAGAATATCGTCCTCTTCCGGAGTCGCGGCAGAAATCCCTGCAGCACCGGGAAACAGAACACTTTTTATTCCAAAGCGCTGTTTAAATTCCACCAGATCCTTGCCGCACTTTTTACAACTGTCGAGATAGTCGAAACTGTTGTAGCCACATTTAGGGCACTTCATGATATGTCCTTTCCATATGAATGGGTTGTCTACATTGACCCATAACTGCAGGATAAATCACCATAAAGATATTGTAAAATGGCGATTATCGCAAGACCGGCTGTCTCTGTCCGCAAAATTCTCCTGCCAAGGCTGACAGGCTGATAGCCACAAGCCTGGGCCAGGGATGCCTCTGCCTCAGTAATTCCCCCTTCAGGACCAACAATAATCGACATACATCGCTGGTCACCGCCGCCAATAGCCTCAGCCAGCGGAGCATCTGCCTGTTCCCACAACAGCAGCTTCGTCCCTGCTGTTTCCGTAGTAAGAGCCTCCTGAAGTGAGCCGCTGCAGCGCAAATCGGGTAAATGATACTGCCCGCACTGACGTGCTGCCTCCTGGATCGTTTTTTCCCAGCGTTGCCGCTGCCGTGAATCAGGCTTGAACCTGGCGACACTACGTTCCATCGCCACGAGATGAAAAGCACCGACCCCCAGTTCCGTGCCTTTTTGCAGAATCAGTTCAGTTTTATCGCCTTTGGCGAGTCCCTGAATCAACTGAATTCGGCACGGATGCGGCTCACTGATACCAAGTTCACGGATATAAACCCGGCCATCATCATGCAATATCGCTTTTGCAACACGTCCGTGACCATCAAACAACTGGATTTCCGTACCTGTCGACAAACGCAAAACCCGGTCTAGATGGTGCCGCAACGACTCCGGCAGCACGACCGTCTCGCCTGCACACAAAGGAATATCTGCCAGAAAAAAACGTCTCATGGCGACTGACGCCGAAACACCAGACACACCCAGTCTTCGCTATAACGAACCGGTCGTTGCTCAAGCTTCCAACTGTTGAAAGCCGTGCTGACAAGCGACTCCTTTTCCCTGAGAATGCCCGACAGAACCAGCCAGCCGCCAGGAACCAGACGCTGGAGCAATTCATCTTTCAGGCGGACATTCTCTTCTGCCAGAATGTTGGCAACCACAAGATCAAAAGAACCGTCTATCGTTTCCAGCGGCTCGCCGGTAATCATCACCCTGCTCTGCAACCCGTTCCTGGCCACGTTGTCACGAGCGACATCGCAGGCAACCGGGTCGATATCATTCCCCACCACAGATTCACAACCCAGAGCCGCGGCCCCGATAGCCAGAATTCCTGAACCGGTGCCGACATCAATCATACGCAAGGGACCTGTTGCCTGACTGAGCACCTCGGCTATAGCCTCTAGACACAGGCGTGTAGTTGCATGGGTTCCGGTACCAAAGGCCATCCCCGGGTCAATTTCGATGGCCACCTGTTCTTTTGCAACAACAGGCTTTTCCCAACTCGGGTGCACGATCAGGCGCTGACCAATCTGAAAGGTGGAAAAGTACTGTTTCCAGTTCTGAGCCCAATCAGTATCCGGCGCAGCAGGGCCAACAGAAAAAGACAATGATTCAAGTTGAAATACAGGCACTGCCGCAAAAGCTGATTCCAGATCACACAGCAGAGCCTCCACCGCCTGCTGGGTCTGAAAATAAGCAGTGACCTGATAGTTACGGGATGCGTCAAGGTCTCCATCAGGCACCTCGAATGTATCAAGCTGCTGATTATCAACCAAAAGGCCGCAACTGCCCTGCTGCGCCAACACTGCAACAGCCAGGTCAACAAGTGAACCTCGAACCTCGACAAGAATAGATAGCCACTCTTTTTTCATGACCATTCATTAACAGAAACTATCCATGAAAATCAACAAATAATATGTCCGAAAGTCCCTGTGACACGCCGATATTTACCAATCTGTGCCTTCACTCAACACAAAATATGCTGAGTCGCTGCAAAATTAAAAAAAACTATTATTGGTCTTGCGCAGAAGATCTGACTCTGCTAGAGTTGCTGGGAGTTTCTCATGAGCAGGAGCTATTCAAGTGAGTCGGCCGGAGATTTTTCTTTACGAGACAGACGATTAGCTGCGCTACGCATATTAAATGACTGGCTTTTTACATTAGAATTGAGTAGAGCTGGACACCTCGGGCCGACGAATCATTAAAGGAGACAGCCCCATGCACATCCTGGTTGTTGAAGACGAAAAAAAAGTCGCCAGCTTTATCAAGCGCGGCCTTGAGGAAGAAGGATTTGTTGTTGACCTTGCCCACGATGGTGAAGAAGGGGTCAGGATGGCCACGGATATACCCTACGATCTCATCCTGATGGACGTCATGCTGCCCAAAATGGATGGGTTAAGCGCTGTCAAGGCCCTGCGCCAAGACAGCATTCAGACCCCGGTTCTTTGTCTGACCGCGAAGGATGCTGTAGAAGACATCGTATCCGGCCTCGATAGCGGCAGCGATGATTACCTGACCAAGCCCTTTGCCTTCGCAGAACTGGTCTCCCGTACCAAGGCTCTCATCCGTCGCAACTCTCGTGATCGCGGTGCCGAGCTAGTGTTTGCTGACATCCGACTGGATCCGGTATCCCACAAGGTCTGGCGCGCCGATCAAGAAATCGATCTGACCTCCAAAGAGTATTCCTTGCTTGAATTTTTCATGCGCAACCCCAACCAGGCACTGAGTCGGACGATGATCGCCGAGCAGGTATGGGACTACACTTTTGATACCTTCACGAACATAATCGATGTTTACGTCAACTATTTGCGTAAAAAAATTGATCGTAACTTTGATACTAAACTGATTCATACCGTTCGTGGAGTTGGCTATATCCTGAGGGAGCCGGAATAGTTGTCCCTTGTCACGATCCTGACCAATAAACTTGTTCGTGCGCCCCTGATCTGCCTGGCAATCGTCCTGGCAATCGGCAGCTTTCTCTGGCAATCATCCCTTTATCAGAAGATGCTTGACCAGGTTGACGCCGAGCTGTATCTGGCCGCCCGCACAGTTGACTATTTGCACCACACCCGGACATCTGATCCGATTGACACAGATTTGTTCTGCGCGACGGCGTCAGCCCTGCTTGAGCACTCAGCATCAACGCTCTTGGCTGCCTTCTACTCCCGGTCCGGCACGCTTGTGTGCCGAACAACTGATGCGCAAATTCCGGGGGCGCAGCTTCCGTCATCCGACGTGAATAGTGATGACACATTTTTCTACTTTACCTCGGCAGACGGCACCACGTTGCGCTCTGTTCTCTTGCCGCTAAACAACATCGATACCCCTGTCGCCTTTGTGACCTTAAGCGCAGATTTTTCCCCTTTCAGCTCCAAGCTCCTGCGCCTGCGACTGGCGCTGCTACTGGCATCGGTGCTGATTCTGGCTGCCGCTGCTCTGTATTTACGTCACCCTCGTCGACAACAGCACTGCGAATCCTTCAGTCGACTGGCAGTTTTGATGGATCAAGCCGACCCGGATCAACACCCCTTGCTCTTTCCTGTTGATAGCCTTCAATCCAGCGAACTGCGGCAGCTTGCTGAACGCTACAACCAGATGGTTGAGAGGATGCACGCAGGAGTACACAGAGCTCGTCAATTCGCCGCCCATGTTGCCCACGAGCTACGCACGCCATTGACAATTTTGCGTGGTGAGACGGAAATTGCCTTGCGCTGTAATCGCGACGCGAAGGACATCCGCCAGGTACTTGAATCAAATCTCGAAGAAATAACGCGCATGAGCTATCTGGTCGATGATCTGCTGACCCTGTCCAAGAGTGATCTGGGAGAGATTCCTTTACAACCAAAAGCAATTCTCTTGCCCGAATTGCTTTCAGATCTGCAGCGTCAGGCACGCATCCTCGGCAAAGAAAAAGATATCACCGTCGAGGCGCACTGCGACGACAGCCACTTTGTCATTCATGCCGACGAACTGAGATTAAGACAGGCCCTTCTCAACCTGCTGACCAATGCCATTCGCTATACTCCCACCAAAGGAAAGGTCAGCATTGATGCGTTAACACAAGAAACGCAAGTCACCATTACTATCAGCGATAACGGTATCGGCATCGACGAAAAGCATCTGCAGCACATTTTTGAACGCTTTTATCGGGTTGACAAAAAAGCCCATCAGTATGACGGAGGCACCGGCCTGGGACTGGCAATTGTTAAATGGGTCGTCGATGCCCACCAGGGAACAATTGAGGTTTCGTCTACACCGGGGCAGGGTAGCTGCTTTGCCATTCACCTGCCAACAAAACAGCCCAAACAGCTATAGCTCCCCTGTTTTTTTCCAGGTGTATTTTTTGACTTTACACGCATCTTTTTTTCATGTATCTTTTGTTCATGGATCTCCTTCGGGAGCATCCGGCCCCGAAGACCTACCCCCCCTCCAGGTCTTCGGGGTTTTTTATTTCTCATCCCTGCTTTTAGAAAAACACAGACCTTTGTTTTGCTGAAAGCCCCACACTGCTATAATCCTTCTGATGGAAGTGCTTGATAACTTTCCAACCTCTCATAAGGAGAAGCAAAGGTGTCCTTTCAACCACGTCCGGTCTACGTAAGCGACTCATTCATGCTCCCCGTAGGCAAGTACAACGGCAAACATCGCCCGCAAAAGAGTTTTTTTGAACTGGTGGATCAACTCAACCCGTTAATCCAGAACCATTCCAACACAGGGGCTGATATTGGCTGCGTTATTGTCGGCAGCCAGAATCCATTCGCATTTTCCGGTATTGATAACGTTGCGGCAAAAATTTGTGGACGCCTTGGCATCAGCGGCGCCAAATCGATTCTCGTCGACACTGCCTCTTCCTCGGGAGCCAGCGCTTTCGAGGCCGCGTATCTTGAAGTGGCCTCCGGCCAACATGACCAGGTTCTGGCCATTGGCATTCAGAAGATGACAGACGCTTCGACGACAGCAGCCACCAGTATCGTTGCCGGCGTTATCGATCGGGATGAGGCCGAGTTCGGCCTGACCATGCCGGCCTGCGGTGCCCTTGTCGCTCGCAGTCTGATGAAGGAGTTCAACCTTTCAGAAGCCCAGTGGACACATTTTTCTGCGCGCCTGACCGAACGCGCCCATCGTTTTGCCGCAAAAAACCCTGATGCCCACCTTAACTATGAAATCCCGGTAGACACCTATTTTGAAGACATAAAAAACGGCAAGAACTATCTATATTATGATCCTCTTCATTACTACGATTTCTGCCCCATGTCGGACGGTATTGCCGCCTGCCTGCTGACAGCTACTCCGGGGAAGGTGCGCGTAACCGGCGTCGGATCAGGGACTGATATCCCCACAATCGCTGACCGCCTGACCTTTACCAGTTTCCCGGCCACCAGAATTGCACTGGCACAAGCCCTTAATAAAGCAGGGCTTAAAGGGCTGGATCAGCTTGCCGACAAGATCCACATCAATATGCATGATCCATTCAATGGTTTTGGCCCGATCAACCTTGTTGATCTCGGCGTTATTCCACGCCACCAACTCCTCGAAGGACTCCTCGACGACTCTCTCACCGGCCCGAACGGTCGTTTTCCAACCAACCTGACCGGCGGTTTAAAGGGCCGTGGCCACCCTCTTGGTGCTACCGGCATGGTTCAGATCGTCGAAAATCATCAGCTGTTGAACAGTGGTCAGTTTCAGGCGGCCCTGTCCCATTCCATTGGTGGACCCATCAACAACAATGTTGTGGTACTACTGGAAAACGACACCAGCTATCGTGAGCGCAAACCCGCAGCCTGTGAGCCCGGCGAAAAAATTCACCTCGGCCAACTCAAGCCGACAGCCATTACTCTTGAAACTATACTTGGCGATGAGCAACGCTGTGTTGCACGGCTGCTGGTCAAAACGTCACGGCACAACTTCCGTAGCGGAAACATTGAACGGACGCTGTTGCTGGTATCGACCCGCTACGAAAAGCACGACTACCGCTTTCTGATCGGAATCGATCCACAAACCGCACCGGCCCTTGAATCTCTGGACACAGGAGACAAGATGATTCTGCAACGTCTGGACGGCCAGCTTCACGTCAACGACGTGCCGATCCGACGACTCTATAAAAAAACCATTGAAGGGGTGGTCGACCTCGCCGACAGTGCTTTTCGCCATTTGGGCCTGAAAAAATGAGCTATCTGCGCATCCGCACAGTCCCAGCGCTTCAGGATCGTGGTAGCATCCGCCGATGCGCATAACGATCAAACATCAGATACTTCTGGCCCCGGCAATGATTCTCCTGCTGCTGCTTCTGCTGCTGGGGTTTATGCACTATACCTACTGGGATCTGACCAGCAAAAGACGCGACATCAGGGCAGCGGAAACCACCTTTGTCGCTTTGGCTGAAGCCGATATGGCCGCGCGCAGGCTCCATGTTCTGCTGCGTGTCATACAGCATAGCGGCATGGCGGCACCGGAAGACATGGCTCTGATCATCGATCTTTACGAGCGAATGCTCTCCGCGATTGATCGAATCGAGCCCTTTGGTGCGCTGAAAAGCTCCGGGCACCTGGAGTACCTGACTGATCTTGCCCACAGCCTTAACCCTGCAGCAGGACTTGAACCTGAAGATACCGCTTCTCTTTTCGCCGAGCTTCGCGCTGAGCTTTCCGGCCTCTCCAATCTAACCCAGAATCAGCGGAATCGCTTGCGCCAGGCCCATGATCAGGACATCAATCAACTGGTCGAGCGAACTGTTCTGGTTTCAATTGCCGTCCTTATTATTGCCGTATTGCTTGGACTGTCGATTTCCATCTATTTCAGTCGTCGCATCCTGGAGCGTATTCAAACCATATCCAGCAGCGCTGCGCGGATCGCCGATGGCAGCCTGGAATTGCCACCCATGCCGGACCGGATTCAGGACGAGATGGATGTCCTGGCACGTTCCATCAATCGCATGGCGACCAAATTGATTCAGGTTGTCGGCACTGAAAAACTCCTGGAAGGGGCCGAAGAAGAACGTCGCCGGATTGCCATGGATCTTCACGACCAGTCGTTGTCAGACCTTTCCGGCATACTCCGTGGCCTGCAGCACCTGTCAAGCCTGCATAAGGACGATGATCTTGGTTCACGGCTTGACAGCCTGGAAAAAAACCTGAACAACGCCATCACCAATCTGCGCGACATCATGAACAACCTGCACCCGCAAACACTGGACATTCTCGGCCTTGGGGCAGCGATTGAAGCCCATGTGGACCAGCAGAATCAGCGCGACAACGTTCCCGAATGTCATCTTTACATTGACCCGCGCATCGACGATCTCAACATTGACCGCATCCGTCAACTGGCCCTGTATCGCATTGCCATAGAAGCAATACAGAATGTGATCAAGCACGCTTCGGCCAGCCGCTTTGAAGTCAACCTTGAACTGCGTGGATCGACTCTGGTACTCTCCATAGAAGACAACGGCTGCGGCATGAGCGCAGAAGTTGTTAACAAAACAGGGCGCGGACTGAACAATATCCGCGAACGTGCCCGCACAATCAATGCAGAAGTCAGCTGGAAGTCTTCGCGCTTTTCCAGCGGCACACGCTTTGAACTCTGTATGACCACTGCCATTCCAACCTGATGGAGCCGACAATGCCCGACCATCTGGAGATCCTTATCGCTGAAGACAACCCCAAAGATCTGGAGTTTCTGGAGCAACTTTTTTCCCAGTGGCCCGAAAAGGTCAGTATTACCCGTGCCCCTACCGGATTGGTGGCTTTGCAGATCGGCAGCGAGAAGGAGCGACCACTCGTCATCAGCGATATTCAGATGCCGGAGATGAATGGTGTTGAATTTGCCCGACAACTCTGGAGCAAGCAACCCCAGGCACGCATCGTTTTCTGGAGCCAGTTCAAAGACGAAATGTATGTACGCTCTCTGGTCAAGATTGTTCCGCCGGAGACTGTTTACGGCTACATTCTCAAATCTGCCTCCAAAGAACAGATCAGCGCTGCAATCCGCACGGTTTTAGTCGATGAACAATGCTGGATCGCCCCTGAAGTGCGAAAGGTTCAGGGACGAGCCGGACACAGCCTGACGGCTCTGTCGGATATAGAATACGAGGCCTTGCTCGACATTTCCCTGGGTCTGACGGACAACCTGATGGCACAACGTCGCTACCTGTCCCGCCGTGGCATTCAAAGCCGCCTCAACTCTCTTTACAACAAACTGGGCCTCGATCAGGAACAGTTTCACAGCGACAAGTATGGGGACTCCTTCAACCTGCGCAATCGGGCCGTGGCCGTGTCCCTGGCGCGGGGATTGATCAATGCCTTTGAAATGGAGAATGAGGAAAAAGAATTCCAGGAGTGGTTCAGCCGCTACAAACGCAGCCAGAAAAGCCGCCAATAGTCGCCCCTTCCGGTCGGCGATTTATCACCGGAAGCAGCATCCGCAGCCCATGGCCAACTGATATCTTGTGTTTTCAGCACAAGATATGATAAAAGGTCTTACCAAATTAACCGGAGGCTGAGATGGCCACTGTTTTCAAACCAATTCGTCCTAAAAAATTATCGGAAGAAATTGTTGACCAGATCAAGGAATTGATCTCTCGTGGCGACCTCGGCCCCGGTCAACGCATTCCTTCGGAACGGGAACTGGCCACCTTTCTCGGTGTCAGTCGTCCGTCAGTGCGTGAAGCAATCATGGTATTGGAGGCGATGGGCTTCCTTGAGTCCCGCCAGGGAGGAGGAACCTTCGTTCGCTCCCTAACCGATGTCACCATGGCCGACCCCCTCTCCAACATGGTTGAACGGCGCGATCCGCGGATGCTCCATGCCCTGACTGAAGTCCGCATGGGACTGGAAACCTGGTCCGCCTACCTGGCAGCAAAACGGGCGGAGAAACCGGAACTGGAACGCTTGCGTCAAATCTATACGGTCATGGAAAAACAGGCGGAAAACGGCGGCTGGGATCCGGAGATCGACTTCCAGTTCCACTTGACCATCACTGCAGCCAGCCACAATACCATCCAGGTTCATGTACTGAACACCATACAGACTCTGTTTCAAACAACCATCATGGTTGCTCTTGGTGAATTTTACAGCAAGGAGGGGTATATCGAACGGCTCCTCAATCATCACCGTGAGATCCTTGAAGCCATAGAGGCACGTGATCCGGAACGAGCTCGGGAAAAAATGATGGAGCACCTGGCTCTGGTGGAAGAAAAGCTGGCTCTGTTTTTACAGAAAGAGCGTCCTGACACCATCTGACGTCGGATACAGCGCCATTGTTCCGACACAAATGAATCATGAGAGAACAAGGGCCTGACACACCTCCTCCACTGACCCCGAACCTCCGGCAATGAACAGTTTGGCCGCAGTTGAACAACGCAATCGTCGCGGCACCCTGAACATATGGTCCCGGAGATTATCGGTGTTTGCCAGGACCTTTATAGCTGTTGGTCATTGATCCGCCCCGGCAAACATCTTCCTCTTTTGTTTTTTGTTGTGTAACTCAACTCATATCTAATCGACAAACAACCTTCATCTATTCATCACAGGTTCAATCAATGGATAAAATCTACCAGTCAGCTGTCGAGTGTTGGGGGATCGATGCCCAGTACGACCAGGCAATTGAGGAATGCGCTGAACTGATTGCGGCCTTGAAGCATTACAAGCGCGGCAAGATTCCCTGCGAGGCCGTCATTGACGAATTAGCTGACGCCACGCTGATGCTGGGGCAGCTCCGTTGGATGTTCGGCAATGATCTGGTTGATGCTGCAATTAAAAAGAAACTGGAAAAGCTTAACTCTCTGATGACCATGGAACAGAGCGAGAAAGGTTAATCCAATGGCAATTTCTCAAGGACAAGCTGCTCCCGATTTCTGCCTTGAAGGCAGTGATGGCAAGGAGCATAAACTCAGCGACTACGGCGGGAAAAAACTCATTATCTATTTCTATCCAAAGGACAACACTCCCGGATGTACCAAGGAATCTTGTGCCTTTGCCGCCATGTACCCCCAATTACTGGGAATGAATGTTCATGTATTGGGCATCAGCAAGGACAGCCTCGCCTCACATGACAAATTTATCAGCAAATTCAACCTTCCCTTCACCCTGCTGTCCGATCCGGACACCTGCATGATGCAGGACTATCAGGCTTGGGGAGAAAAGAAGATGTACGGCAAAACCACCATCGGTTGTATCCGCTCAACTGTGCTGGTCGATGAAAATGGCATTGTTATCAGACACTGGCCTAAAGTCACCAAGGCCGAGGAACATCCACAGCAGGTTCTCGACTATCTGCTGACACTCTAATAGCACAAGAGTTCGAGAACCTGCCGTGAGGTACGGGTTATTGATTACGGGTCGCAGTGTAAATCAGCCTGTAGATACCGTGGGGATCCATATTGTTATTGGCGGCGATATCGCGCATACGCTCATTTGGTGCTGCGACAATACCTTCCTGCTCCAGAATTCGGATGACCTGGACAATCTCGAGACCATAGCTTTCAGACAACACCGCAAGGGTACGACTACCAAGACCGGCAGGGGGCTCTTCCGGCATGACCCCGGGCTCAAGGGTCTTGCCAACAGCAGCAATAACGATTGCGTGGAGGATTTGCGGGGTACTCTTGTTGTTCACCGCCACTTGCCCCAGGGTTTCTTCCGCCGATGAAAACGTGATACCGGCTGCGGTCAAGGCTGCAAGAACCGTATCCAGGTCAATCCTGACTTTTTCGGCATAATCCGTCAGCGTTGAGTACTCAGCGTGGCCGTAAGGTGGCTCGCCATAAGCAAGATCGGCTCGTGTCGACAGGGTATCGCCAAAATCAACGATCGTTGACATGGGTGGCAGACCAGCCAGGGTGCCCCCGGCGACTACAATAGTAACTAGCAGAGCGACAATACAATCCGGAGTGAAAATTCTGACTTTCCTGGCAGGCGAACTCAAATAAGCAACAATAGCGGCCCAATTATACCAGGTGTGCAGAATCACAGAGACAAGGAAAAGTACGCCAAGATTGACGTGAAGCGCTTCCCAATCCCCTTTCTCCAGTCCGGCATAGGTCCACCCGGCCCAATTAGCCACTCGTCCGGAAGGAACCATGTACAGGACGATACTGGTCAGCATGAGCAATATGAATGATATGAAGGCTGTCAGTGAAGTTATTTTACGCATGTTCATAATATTGTGCTCTCCTGATAGGTGGAATTGATGATCAGAAGATAACAGTATTTTTCACCTGCGCGGTGTCAAGATTTGTTAAGTAACAGTAAATTTGCTTAGCAGGGCGTTGAAAAACGTTTTCGAGGCCGGTACGGCAAGGCGAAAGATGGCGAAAAAGCGCAGTTTACAGTCCAGTAAATGAGCATTTTGAGTCATTTTTCAACGCTGCAGCAACAACGCAGATCGTTTTTCAACATCTTGTTAGAGAGGTAGCAAAGTACCGCCACAGGCAGGATGAATATACTTGCCTTTGCGGTTGAGCCGTCGCACCCGGTAGAATTCGGTGCCACACTGCTGACACACAGCCACCAGTTTATTACGGCGCTGATGCAGCCCGGCAACAATGCTGCTGCGTCCCGTTGAGCAGGCATCAATCCCCAGCGCCTGTGCCCATTGACGCCAGTGACTGCCGTGACCAAAACGACGCCCGCGCTCCCATCCCCGGTGTAAATGGTCGCAGGCATGAGAAATCTCATGGAGAAAGGTCTGGCGTAAACAGTCTTCCTCCTGGGCAAACTGCAACCTGATACAAACAGGATCCTTGCCGCAAAAAACGTAACTGCCCAGGCGGCTGGTGGCGAAGCTTTCACGGACGCGGATAGTCGCAAGCCTGTGCAACAAAATCCTCCCGTCATCTTCACCACAGAGGTTTCGGACCCCGGCACTGATCTGTGCCCAAAGATCAAGGTGTTCAGCCAGAGCCCTGACAAGCAGCCCCTCTTTTGGTATCATCATCGCCGTGCGCATCCCACAACACCTGCAGACCACATCAAATGACCGGCAAGGTGCAAAAAGTCACCCCCGAAAATCAATTTCTGTCATCATGAACCATGGACGAGAAACCGACAACAAGAATTGATCAGTTAGATTGGGTCGCGATCCCCGCGCAACTGCAAGACGGTTTGTCGTCCCGTCCCCTGAACAAACGCCAGCTCAAACTCTGGCCTCTGGTGTTGCACGCCCGGAGCATCCCCTGCCGCATCGAACAACTGGATCGTCAGCGATATATTATGGTGCCCGCTGACGCGTTCCAACAGGCGCTGCAGGAATTAAGAGCCTTCGAAAAAGAAAACCGTAACTGGCCACCTTCGCCACCCGCTGACATCCCTCTTGAAAATAACCAGATGACAACCTTGTGGGTTCTCATCTGCCTGATTATTTTTCACAATATCAGCCACCATCAACTGTCTTTATTCGGAAGCACCCATATCGACTGGTTAATGGCAGGCAATGCCGATGTCGGCAGGATTCGTGACGGCCAATGGTGGCGTACCATCACAGCCCTGACCCTGCATTCCGGTTACCTGCACCTGCTGAGCAACCTTGTCATCGGCAGCATTCTGGTAATGCGCCTGTGTCGTTTAATAGGCTCTGGACCGGCCTTTTTCCTGACTCTTGGTGCCGGAATCCTTGGCAACATGATGAACTCTCTGTTGCAAAGCGCCGACCACCGATCAATCGGCGCTTCCACTGCAATTTTTGGTGCCCTTGGCTTACTTGCAGTATTCACCATGCTGCGCTATCATAGCAGTTTGTGGCGACGCTGGCCCCTGCCCCTGGCGGCAGCTCTCGGCCTGCTGGCCATGCTGGGAGTTGGGGACGACAACACAGATATTGGCGCTCACTTGTTTGGCTTTCTCAGCGGTGCCGCCCTGGCATTTTTTGCCTACCGGCTGCCATCAGTTTTCAACGCTTCGTGGTACAAAAATCTGTTCTGGGGTGCGGTTTCACTGCTGCTGATCATTGGTAGCTGGTGGCTGGCCCTTACAAATGTGTCGAATTGACCCTGTGCACAACGCAAAAGCCCGACACAGAAGAGTGTCGGGCTTTTGAATATCGTCTATCGCAGCAATCTGTTCGACTTAGTTGATCTCAATAATTTCCAGATCAAAATTCAGCGCCTTGCCGGCCATGGGATGGTTAGCATCAAGGGTGATCTTCTCGTCTTTTACTTCCTTGACCGTCAGCAGCAAAGGAGTTCCATCCTGCATCTGGGTCTGAAACTGCTGTCCGACCTGGGGTGCCAATCCCTCTTCAAACTGGTCAGGGTTGGCATCAAAGACCATTTCTTGATTATAAGGGCCGTAAGCCTCATCTTCCGTTAATCTTATCTGCTTGGTCTCTCCGGTCTTCATTCCAACCACGGCAGTGTCGAACCCAGGGATCACCTGACCGGAACCAACCTCGAACTCGAATGGCTGTTCTGCCTGACGCGAACTGTCAAACACTTCGCCATCATCAAATGTGCCGGTGTAGTGAACTTTTACCTTGCTCCCTGTTTTTACTTCTGTCATGTCATCTCCTGTCATCTGTTGAGTCGAAAACAACGCTGCAAAAACATCTCCAGCGCCTTTGTCGTTCTAGGGTGTCACTTCCCCGGTGGAAAATCAACCCCCGTGAGCAAAAAACCCCGGTCAGATCATCGACCTTTCCGCCCGCACCAGATCACTCGGAATACTATATTCTGTGTATCTTTTCCTGCCGCAAAGAACTGAAGGGGTGACCGGTTTTCTTCTCGTCTGGATAACCGACAGCGATAACAACAGAAATTTCCATCCCCTCCGGCAAACCGATGAGCTGCCGCACATATTCCGAGGCACTGATGGCATCATTATGTTGCCTTTGCCGCAGTTGAGCCCAACAGCTTTGCAGGCCCAGGTCTTCTGCTGTCAACTGGACAACCGTTGCAGCAACGGCAGCATCTTCAATCCAAACATCTGAAACAGATGGATCTGCGGCAATAACCACCGCCAGAGGTGCCGTGGCAAAGAAAGAGGTGCCATGGGGCTTTGCTGTCACCAACTGGTCCAGGATGTGTCGGTCTTCCACCAGAACGAAACTTAGTGGCTGAAGATTTCTTGATGACGGTGCCCGTAACAATGCCTCGCACAGGACTTCCAGTCTTTCCGGCTCAACTGCTTTGTCGGCATAGCGACGAACACTCCGACGACGACGTAATAATTCAAGCATGCGAACTCCTCACAAGATCAAGCACCATCGAATCTGCAAAATATCAGGACTGCCCGGTTGTCACTTTTCCGATCAGACGATATATCTCATCAAGCATCCCAGCTCGATTCTGGTGCGGAGTAGCGACGACGCCCAGAAGATAATGATCGATGGGAAATACTAAAAACTGGTTTTCGCCAAGACAGCCGTAATTAACACAGCGACAGTTGCTGGCACCAATATTGTCTTGAATCTCGCGGGACAGGCTGTCGCTGATCTGCATCAGGATGGTATAGTTTTCCGGGTCGTCGATGGCGCGGCCGACCAATGTACCATCCTGCTTGATGAGGAGACATCCTGATACCCCTTCCACCTTATTGACTCGGGCGATAAAATCTTTCGCTGTTGCCATAATCTAGCCTCCCACCACCATGCACTGACCGACCTCCTCCTGCATGCCGTCCAATGTCATGGCCAGAACATTCAGATTATATGCAGGGTCGCAAACAACAAAGCATAAAACGTCTGGAGTAAAAGCTCTGGCAACAATGATCGATTCATCGAAATGCAAACAGAGACCACCAATCGTGTCAAAAGTCGTCATGCCGGCAGCATACATTTTGGCCAGGTGACCACCAATCAGTTCCAGCCGCTCAACCTTGAATACCGCCGGCATATTAGCGACCTTAACCCCCTCATCGACACTGAACAAACAAGCTCCCAATACTCCTGGTACTACTTTCAGTTCGTTAACGAGATATAGCATACGACCAAGCCCCTTCCATATCCCTGCCACTAATAACGGCAGACAGAACTACCGGCGTTCATTTAAAGTTCAGCAACTCGCTCGATTTCCTTGAGGACGGGAGCTGCCTGAGCTCCCGGCTTGAGTTTGAGCACCACTTTTTGCTGCTGGTGATCAAACAGCAGATAGCGATTACGCCCGCTAGTACCAAGAACCATTGATCGATAGTCCCCCCAGTTGAATTCCTCGGCAACGGCTGCCAGCGCCTCCTCAAAAGCGTAGACGTCAAAAGCGTTGACTGAGCAAGGGCCACTGTTCGTACCACAGAGCCCATCTTGTTGATCAAACAGGGCAAACTCCTGGACATTGGCAATACCAGTTAGCACCCTCACCAAAGCCGACTCACCTTTGGGGGCCGAAGCAGATGGCGCAGAAGGTAATGGTTCAGCAGCAGATACTGTTGTCCCCGCCCCACTCCTTTTAACTTCCTCTGCCGCTTCGTCCTTGAGTCTGAAGGCCTCAATCAGCAAATGACTCAGGGACATATTGACAACGTCTTCCTGTCGACGGCAGATTCCATCCATCTCTATTTCAGCATCATCCCAACTGACGATTTCAAGACAGGCGTCCATGCCCTTCAACTTCCCGTATTCGGCATCAATCAGTTCACCATTGGCAACATAGAGATATGCCGGACCTTCCGGCGCTGTAATCTTCAAGGTACAGTTTTTCTTTTCGACATTCATCAGCTGCAGAAACGTTGCCAGCGTAATACCGCGAATATAGCTCTTGCCCCCGGCTTTCAAACCATTGAAAATTGCTTTTTCGAGTGTCGGCAGATCAACCGGTTTCTCGATGAATTGGAGGGTGTCCATTTTCTTCAGGCGAGCCTCAATCTCCGGCGTCCCAAATGCCGACATGGCAATAACAGGAAGTTGGGGCTGGTGGCGACTTGCCCATGCCAGCAACTCAAAACCATTCATCTCAGGCATACGCAAATCTGTCACCAGCAGGTCAACAGTCGTATCACGCAGTACCCCGACTGCAGCATCGCCATTTTCAGCAGTAAGCACCTCAAATTTATTTTGATGAGCCTTCAGAACATCCTGCAGCGATAGCAGGAAAGAGGCTTCATCATCTACAATCAGAACCTTCTTCATCTCATACCCACCTGATATGTCAATTGGTTATGGGGAATGGAACATCGATAGCCGGTAAGGTTTTCTTCACTGATTCAGCCAGCGGCAGGCTGACCCGCACTTCTGTCCCACGCTGCGGCCAGCTGTCAATGGCGATATCTCCATCCATCATGGCCAGTAGCTTTCGAGTAATCACCAGTCCCAATCCGTTGCCTTGCGGCTTGCTGGTGTTAAAAGGCTGAAAAAGATGTTTTTTTTGTTCCGCATTGATACCGGGGCCATTATCTCTGATAGTTAACCAGGCCAGTTTGCCGCGCATCTGGGCTGAAATATCAATTTCAGGATTCTCACGGCCTCTCAAGGCTTCAGCAGCGTTGTTGAAAATATTCAGTAACGCCTGGTGGAGTGCACGTTCATCTATGATCACCGGACCAATTGTCAAAGGGATTCTGGTTTTGATCCTGATACCGCAGGCATGGAAATCATGCTCGATCAGAGCGATAAATTTTTCCATGAACTCAATCAACGACATCTCGTTAAGCTCGACGCTCTCGTAGAGACTGAAAGCCTTCAATGACTTGAGCAAGTACTCCATTCGAGCAACATCAGCAAGGGCTCGAGCAAGGTATTCATTCAGTCTGTCATGACTCACCTCACCGCTACTTTTTTGCAAGGCGGTCAGGGCCATTTTTAATGAATTGAGAGGATTACCGATTTCATGACGAATCCCGGAAAAAATAAAACCAAGGTTATCCATGGCATTGATTGCTTGAGCGATAGATTCAAGACGATTTTTCTCCGTGATGTCTCGAACAAAAATACAACAGTATCGCGGCGCCGCCCGGTAAATGGTATATCCGTAAAGACGATCCTGAATGGAGACCTGATGTGAACTACGCCCGGCAGAACCAACATCAGTTGCCCCTTCGGCATTGACAACAAATAGTTCATGAAGGCGTTCATAACTCCGACACAAGGAAAAATCGCCAAGGACATCAAAGACGGCGGCATTGCAATAGTCAACCTGGTGCTGGACAAGATCAAGAACGAGGATGCCGATATCGATCTGCTCGAGTAATTGGGCAAATCCCCAAGGGCTCTTCAGTTGTTCATTGAAGGTATCGGTTGTATTCCAACCCATGGCAGAATCCTTGTTAACTACTGTCAATACTGACCTGACGCAAACGCATTATAGCAATGCCGGCAAATTATTCAAGAAAACTAATAAAAGTTCAAAAAAGCAAACTCATGATGTTTACTCAGGAGCACATAGACTGGCGAATTGTGCGGTCGTCAACTGCTGGAGCTGAACAGGGGAGATTGGCACCGCAGAATGGTCATCACCGGCAGCAGGATATATTGTTTGAAAGCGCTGTAATGAGATATCGAGAGCCATTGGCAGACCTTCCGGCAGCAAAAACGGGCAAACACCTCCCGGTGCGTAACCGGTGATTTCTTCAACCTGTTGCGCACCGGGTAAAACAACTTTCCCGCTAAGCTCGAAATGTCTTTTAAGCAGGGAGCTTTTGACCTTCATATCACCACTGACAACCACAGCTACCGGCTTGGCACCTATCAGAAACAACAGGGTTTTGGCTATCTCAGCAGCCGAGCAACCCACAGCGGCAGCAGCGGTTTCAACTGTTGCTGTACGCTGCTGAAACAGCATCACATCAATCTGCCGTTCCTTCAGCCATGCCCTGACCTTATCTGGATTCGGCATAGCCGTTCCCATACTGTGCCGCCAGAGCCTCAACCACTGACTTGACATCGGGATCTAGCGCGGAGTTACTCAGTAACTGCACCAATAACTGTTGGCCATCCTTGTACCACTGGCGGGCAAAACACGTCTGGGCCAGACGTAATGTCCAGCGTGGGTTGTCCGGTTCCTGCTTTGCAACCGCATTATAGATCGGGTAGGAGGCGGAATTACTCCCGCCGTCCTCCCACACCACCGTACGTACGG